>Ga0209488_10000040_pt1 | contig 91022 bp, 93 predicted proteins | sample Rivendell_Oct201_8_FD_188349 | JGI IMG/M metagenome (GOLD analysis project Ga0209488, IMG submission 188349) | Vadose zone soil microbial communities from the Eel River Critical Zone Observatory, Northern California, USA -... | ecosystem: Environmental > Terrestrial > Soil > Vadose zone >...
TGGCGATACCGGTTGCGAAACGCGCGAGTCGCGACTGAGACTCAAACCGGCCGCCTTCGACAAACGCTCCCCAGGCGGCAGCACCGGAGACCAGAATGGCAAGCGCGCAGCAGGCGGCCGCCTGCCAGAATTCCGTGACAACGTTCAACGCGAGCGAACAAACGATACCCATTCCGATGCCCATGACGCGACTCGCGTGCCACCGCGCCTCGCGCATGCCGGTGAGCAGGCCCGCAAAATAGTAGACCAGCCCGCACAGGAGATCGGCGAGGACGGGCAGAACGAAACGACTCTCAAATGGCATTGGCAGGTGACCCGGCGTGGCCATCCACAGAATTCCACAGCTCAACGGCACACCGACAGCGACGATGTAAAGCAGAACGCCGGCGACAACTTTCCCCCGGAACAGCGCGGATCGCGGCACCGGCCGGTGCGTCAGGAACCCCCACTTGTCTCCACGATTCTCAAGTAGGACCTGCGCCAGCCCAATCATCAAGCCCACGATAGAAGTGAAAATCTGCGGTAACAGGAAGAGGCTGAATGAAAGGTCCGTCCAGTTGAGGTCCCAGCCGTTCAACGATCTATTGATCAGGCGTTCGAAAATGTAGACCACTCCAACCGAAACGAGGAGCAACCCGAGAACCCCCCATTTGAGGTTCTCGCGAAACTCCTTCCATAAAACTGCCTTGAATGCATTGCGATCGGTGCTCATAAGGCTTCGAAGACTTCCGTGCCATCGGCCTGCGGTGGCGCAAAGGGTTTGCTGCAGTGTTCGCAGTGCTCATGCGAGACCACACGCATGCGTCCACAGGCCGGACATTTTTCGCGAAGCGGCCATTCCAGCAGCACCCGCATCAATAGAAAACCGAACGGGCCCAGGATGAATCCAATTGCCGTCCAGGTCCATTTGCGGCCGCTAGCAAATGCATATCTGCGGCATCTTGCGAAGATGGCGGCTGCCGACGCAAGAGAAACAAGACCCGACAAGAGCCAGGTCACGGCACGCTGGTCTTGCGACATTCCCGAAGACAAATCAATTTTCTGGTTTTGCCCTCGCCATGGTCTTGCCAGCGCCGCACGAACTGTTACTGGAAACACCAGGAATACCGGTGCAGCACTCCAGGGCATCGAAGCGGACATCTCCAGAGGCGGCAACTCGTAGCGTGCGACAACCGCATTGGCGGCATCGAATTTTGTAACGAACTCCGACGCTGGCTCCGGACGATCCATTCGGTTTCGGCTGTACCAGATAAACGTTGGCATTTCAGCTGCATTGAGAGCTCGATACACCGCAACACGGTCGTATCGAACCGCCCGGGGCTCGAACGGCGCGGACATCTCGATGGTGCCGTCGTGCGACTGAAGGACGACACGCTGCGTGGTCACAATGCTGTCAAATCCTGCCCGCGCGCCGGACACGTACCCGGAGACCTCGTAGGAATTTGCACCTTGTGCACCGAGCACCGCTTCACCCGCAGCCGGCACGAAGATTCTTTCAATGTGACGCTGGCCCAGATCTAACCGATACACGGCATCTTCAAATGTGATCAGCGGCTGTATGGACGAATTCTTGTTCAGCAACGGATGATCGAATCGGTGCTGGGGCGGGACCGACCCGGCGGTAAATCCGTCCGGCCCCAACCAACCGATCAACTGGGCGGTCTTGTTGTCATATGCGGCAATCAGGCGCTCTCGCGTCACGTAATACCAGCGTACCGGTCCAATTGTGACGTCGGTATCATCCGGATAGAGGGTCAGAAAATATTCCCGAGTGGAGCGGAAACTGTTCGGGACGACGCCATTCTGAAAGTAACTGATTCCCATATCGCGTTCCACAACACCTCGCGCAGACCCGTCGCGAGCGGCGGGATCCCGGTACTTTTCAATTGGCCGCCCTTGCTGGTCTTGAATGTCTACAATCCTGCCCTCTGCGAAAACCAGCCGGACAATGGAACCATCACTGTCGACCGTGTAATGCGGCGGTTGCGAATCCCCGCCGCCACCCGTCAGCAACAATCCGGCAATGAATGCCACAGCCCACCAAAAACTCCCGGCGGCATACGTCGCAATCGAGCAGACGATTCCAACCCCGATACCCAACGTCCGGCTGGCATACCACCGCGCTTCTCGCATTCCCGTGAGCAGGCCCGCAAAGTAGTAGACGACTCCGCAGAGCAGATCCGCCGCACCTGGCAGAGCCATGCGCGAGTCAAACGGCAGCGCAACGTGCCCGGGAATGGAAAGCCAAATCAAGGAGCTCAGCCAGGGGATTGCAACAGCCGTCGTATACAGAAGGATGCCCGCAACCGCTTTTCCCCAGAACAACGTCGATCGGCGAACCGGCCGGTGAATCAGAAAACTCCACTTGTCGCCACGGCTCTCGAAAACCACCTGAGCTAATCCGATCAACAGACCGATCGATGCCGTCAGCATCGACATCGCATTGAATATGGAGAAGAGCGATATCTCGTAGAACGAACCCGTCTTTGCCATTTGCTGCAGATCCGCAGTCAATACTGCCGACACGATGAGCAACAGCAGAATTGCCAATTTGTAGTTTTCGCGGAACTCCTTGTGAAGGATTCCGGCAAACGCTCCTGCGCGCCGTCCGTTCATTGCCGTCCCCGCATGGTTTCCAGCCGTGTCGTGTCTTCCAGAAAAAAACCCTGCTCGCCGCGATCACCGAGATAGCCGATCATGGCGTCGCTGAAACTGACAGGTACCTCTTCTACGGTTGTGGCGCCGAGCTTGTGCAGTACCTGCTGCGTGGCCTCATCGGGAGAAGCAATCGTCAGGCGAAGCTCGCCCATGGAGCGCCGTGCGTGGAGCAGTCCCTTAAGCGTTGGGAGTGGTGGTGGTGTGGCGGCGGCGTCATAGAACAACACGAACTGCCGCACGCTCGATCGAAATGTCTCAATCGAACAGCACGCCCGCAGGACGCTGCGATCGAGGATGGCAATGTAGTCGGCCACACGTTCGACGTCTTCGAGCAGGTGCGACGAGAAGAAAATCGTACGGTCGGCGCCGCGGGTCACATAAATCATCGACTCCAGAAGCGACCGGCGAGCCACAGGATCGAGGCCGAGTGCCGGGTCGTCCAACACCAGCAATTCGGGCTCCGGCGCCAAAGTGATCGCCAGCGACAGGCCGGCGCGCTCGCCGCGGGAAAGCTCTCCGGCCCTGGCTTTCGGGTCGAGATGAAAGTGATCGGTGATGGCCTTGAAGATCTGGTTATTCCAGCGCGGATAGAAACGCGACTGATACTCGCCGCACTCGCGCACGGTCCACCATTTGTAGAGGGAGTGCGACTCCGACATGTAGCCGACCCTGGCGCGGATCTCGGGAGTCAGGTGCTGGCTGTCGTGCCCAAGAACGCGCGATGATCCTCGCGTCGGCTCCATCAGTCCCAGAAGCATGCGGATCGTGGTGGTTTTGCCGGAGCCGTTGCGTCCGAGAAATGCGAAGACGCTTCCGCGAGGCACCGACATGGTCAGCCCATCGACCGCTTTCCTTGCGCCGAAGTAGCGCGTCAGGCCCGTGGTTTCAATAACGGCGTCGCGATGTCCACTCCCGACGACGCCCTGCGTGAGATGCGATTCGGCAATCATCATGCTCTCCCTTTGAGATTTGGATCCAGCTCGTGCGCTCTCTCTGAGACCTGATCCACGATTTCCTTTGCGGTGAAACCCAGCGTGAAGGCTTCGGTAACCAGAGACGTCACGGACCGGTCGATGCGTTTGGTCCGCTCGGCCTTGCTGTAAATCTGGCGGCGCTTGGAGGTGAACATTCCCCGGCCCGGCCGCGATTCGATGATTCCCTCGCGGGACAACTCGCCGTAGGCGCGCAATACGGTATTGGGATTCACCAGCAGTTCTTCGGCCAGGGACCGGACACTGGGCAGCGGCTCGTCGTCGCGGATCCGGCCGGAGAAGACGGCAGCGCATACCTGCTCGACGATCTGGCGGTAGATCGAAACGTTGCTGCCTGCATGGATGGAAATGGTCAAAGGCATATCAGTGCTCTAGTTCGACTAGTACACTAGATCGGTAGACGCGGGGCTGTCAACAGGGAAATTTCGGAAGGCGGGAATGATTTGGAAGTGCGCACATTGCCCTCCTGAGTCAGGAGGGCAGCGAGATCGCGAAGCGGATTTCGCGAGGGGTGGTTCCCGAGCCGAAGCGTTTCGGCCCTGGAACCACCCCGGCGCTTCGCGCCACCCCTCCTGACTCAGGAGGGGAATGTCGCTTGCCCCCAGATCTTTCGCAAAATCACAAATCGCACTACAACGATTTGAAGAACGTCCCCACACTCAACGGTTCGCCGTACAGGAAAATGCGCCCCGCAATCGCTGCGACCATCCGCGATTTGAAAATCAAATCGATCCGCGACACCGTCGACTTCTTCTGTTCTCCGCCCGGAAGCGAGCGCAGAAACACGCCGAGTTCACCGCGCCACCGCGTATTGAACGCCGACACATCCGGCGAGCCATTCCGAAATGCCTCATGCAGCACATCGGCGGCAATCGCTCCGCTGACCATTCCCGGATAAATCCCTTCCCCCGTGCTGCCGGAGACAAATCCCGCCGCATCGCCAATCAGGATCGTGCGGCCGCGCGTCAGCGACTTCATGGTGTGGATCGCGCCGGCAGGATCGAGCGCGTAATCCGGATCGCGAAGCTGCAGATCCTTCGGGATTCGTCCGACTTCCCGCGAACGTTCCATAAAAGTCTTCAGAATGGTGCGTATGTCAGCGCCCGCACCGACGCGCCCGCCGATTCCCACGCAGATGTACTCGCGCTTTGGAAAGATCCAGCCATAGCCATCGAGACCGTTGAATCGGAGCGATACCAACAACGGGAACTTTTCTCCGTAAAAACTCTCGATGCCCTGCGGCGAATAAGGAATGTCTTCATTCGCACACAGCACGTATTGATTCGGGCCCCAGCTTTTGCGGAGTCCGGACCAGCGGGCGATCTGACTGTTCGAACCATCGGCGCCCATGAGGAACCGGGCATTCACGGTTGTTCCATCGTTGAGCTCGGCGTGTACTCCATCCCGATGCTCCTCCAGGCGCACCGCGCGGACTCCCTGAAGCATGGTGGCGCCCCCCGCTACGGCAATGTTCGCCAGTCCATGATCGAATTTCGCTCGCAGTGTGAGATACCCGGATGGCTGGCGTTCGTGATAGGTGCCGTGACGCGACAGAGTCTCATCGTAAAAGCGGATGCCGTGAAACGGGCAGTCGACAAGGTTGGACATCTCCGGCCGGAGGTAATCGAACCGTGAGAACGCGAGCGCGTTGATCCAGCTCGCGCAGGTTTTGTGCCGTGGAAAGACGCCCTTGTCGATAAGCGTGACCGAATATCCCATCCCCGCTAGCGCCGTCGCGGCGGTGGAACCGCTCGGACCGGCGCCCACAATCAGCACATCGGAGGTTATCGCGCTTGCGGACATCGCAGCAGTATAGCAACCCGGGCGGAGTTAATTTTCTTGACGGCCATATCCTTTCGCGCCCATTCGGGTAACTATTACTGTGTGACGGAAGCAGAGTTCCAGGCGGTTTTCAATGAGCACAAGGATGCGGTCTACCGTTTCGTCTGGCGGATGACGAGTTCGGCGACCGTGGCGGAGGATATCGCCCAGGACGTGTTCATCACCCTGCTCCGTGCCCCAGGGCGCTTCGACCCCGTTCGAGGAACGATGCGTTCGTTCCTGCTGGGAATCGCGCGCAATCTCGCGCTCAAACGGTGGCGCGACGAGCATCGATGGGAGGAGCTCGACGACGAAACGTTCCGCCCCGATCCCGTCGATCCGAAGCGAGGCGATGTTGCGGAGATTGTCGGAGCTGCCGTCCGCGCGCTGCCGCCGCTGCAACGCGAGGTCCTGATCCTGGCCGAATATGACGAACTGACGCTGGAGGAAATTGCGCACGCGGTGGAGTCCGAGATCGGCACGGTAAAATCGCGGCTGCATCGCGCGAGGGAAAATCTGCGCCGCATGCTGGCGTCGCTCGGTCCGGCAAAGACTGAAAAAGGAGAGAGGTCGAGTCATGGAACCATTCGATGAAAAAGAGCTGAGTTCACTGCTGCAACGGTGGAAGGCTCCCGCTGCGCCGGCATCTCTGAATGTCTCCACCGTTGGTTTGCGTCCATCGCGCTGGCAATGGTTGTGGACGGGTTCGATTCGCGTGCCGGTTCCGGTGGGAATGATCGTCGTATTCGTTGCTGCCGTGTTCTGGATCGCCTTCGGTGGCAGTCATCCTCAACCCGGGGCTCCACCGGTTGCCGTTCCCAACAATGCCGCAACACCTGTCGTCGAGCCGCCGGTCTCAGCGCCGCCGGAGGTGGCCGTATCGCGCCAGCCTGCATCGCCCGCACTGGCCGGCTTTCGGCCCGTCAGTCAACTTGAGCCGAAAATCATCAAGGAGCAGCGATGAGGGGAAGATTGCTTCGCATTGCCGTGGTCGTTCTCGCAGTGTCGGCATACGTCGTACCGGGCCTCGCGCAGTCCGACCGTTCCGATAACACCAATGTCATTCGCCCCGCGTGGAACAATTTCCGAGGGGATCCAGGGCAATCGAGCCGCATCGGCAGCGGCTCTGTGAGGCGCGACAAATTTGGATTCTATTGGGAAATGCGTATTGAGCCGGGGGTGCCGCCGCTTGGAGAGGGATTCTCCACAATAACGATTACGGATACGACGCCGGTCATTCACCGCGTCATGCTGGACCGCTCCGGCAAAACGTATTTCGGATACGATGCGCTGGTCGATGTTCTCCCTGAGCCCAATACCTATCGCGTCACATTCCGGCCGCTTGTCATGACCGAGAGGATGGCGCTGGGACTGTACATGGACGCCTGGGCTGCCTGGGTGCCACTGGCCGCGCCCCGATTCCCTCTTCCCCAAACAGTTCACACGGGAGAAATTCTCGAGCTCACGCTTTTGACCAATGGCGCAACAAAGCAGAAAATCGTCGACTACGTCTCGATTCAGGAACCGGGGCAGGCGATTCCGCGGTTTGGGGGTGATGGTATCCCTCAGCGCGAGTTCTCATATGCTCCGGGCGCTGCACGCGACATCGCATCCACCGATGTGGAGATGCATGTGCTCTCGCCTCGCCTGAGCATCAATGGAAAACTGGAGGAATCCACGGTATCGCAAAACGATGATGTGTCCGGAGCATTCATCTGGTTCCACGTTCCGAAACGAGGCCGATTTGTTCTGGCCATGGGACCTCATCCGGAACTTGGATTCCGCAAGGCCGGTGAGATCCGCGGGAGTTCTTTGCAATTCACGATCGGCGCGGACAGCTACACGCTCAGTGCGGGCACGCGGATCGCGCCCGGTCAGGCGGCGTTCAATTTATACGTGCTCCAACAGCCCAATTGGAAACCGACATACTTATTTGCAGACGAGTCTGCGTTCAACATTGGAGCCGTGGATCGATTTGAATCGCTGGATGGCAAATGATGGCAGCAGCAGAGAAAACTGGGAATGAAATTCCCCTCCGAAGTCGTGAGCGGCTGCGAACGCAAGCCCGCGCGAAGCGTGAGCGCGACAGCGCGAAACCTTAAGAACTTTCGCGCAGCCATCAAGAGACTTTGGGGTGCCTGAGCGAAGCGAAGGCGGGGTGGTTCCAAAGCCGCCATGGTTCGGCATGGGAACCACCCCTCGCGGGATCCGCTTCGCGATCCCGCTGCCCTCCTAACTCAGGAGGGCAATAATACGAAAGGTGATCTCATGAAAATTCCAGTGGCAATCCTGAGTTGCATATTTCTGTTCGCCATCTCTGCCGCACCTCTGATTGCGCACCACGACGTTCTCGCAATCTTTGACCCCAATAAGGAGCTCACGGTCACCGGCAACGTTGTGCAAATCACGTGGTTGAATCCCCACGCATTGCTTGATGTCGAAGTGAAGGGAGACGACGGGAAAGTCGTGAGGTGGCAGGTGGAACTTGCGCCCCCGAACGCCCTCCGCAGAAACGGATTTCAACAAGACACTCTCCCTGTTTCAAGTTCCGTAACAGTAAGAATGTGGCCCGCACGCGATGGATCGCACTTGGCCACCGTACGAATGTTGATGCTTCCAAATGGTAAAGAACTCGACGCCCAGGATGGATTGGGTTGGAAGCGAATTCCCTGAGAGGTTTGACATGAGAGATTCGATATCGAAATGCGCTGTAATTGGCACACTTGTCGTCGCATGTTTGTCCGCCCCACTGCTGGCGCATCACAGCGTGGCTGCAGAGTATGACTCCAGCAAGCCTGTCACGATCACCGGCGCGGTCACGGAGGCGAGGTTGCTGAATCCACACGGATGGCTTTCCGTGGATGTGAAGGGAACCGACGGGAAAACTGTCACCTGGCAGGTGGAAATGGCGGGAACAAACAGACTCCTAACAATCGGATTTCGGAAAGACACCATTGCTGTCCCAAGTTCCGTGACCATCCAGGCCTGGCCTGCACGCGACGGTTCCATGCATGCAACGGGACGGATACCGACACTTGCAGATGGCAAACAATTCGACGTCCACGATGCGTTCGGGGAGAATCTGCAAACGAAATGAGAGGCCCATCATGGGACGTTTGACATCGGAAATTATTTCGATCGCGGCGCTCAGCGCCGTCTTCGCCGCAACGCCGCTGTTTGCGCATCACAGTATCGCTGCAGAGTATGACTCCAGCAAGCCTGTCACGATGACCGGCACGGTCATAAAGGTGGAGTGGGTGAATCCGCACTCATGGCTTTACGTGGTTGTGACACAAGCCGACGGGAAAATGGTCACCTGGAAGGTGGAAATGGCGGGAACAAGTCGACTCGTCACGATCGGATTCCGGAAAGACACCATTGCTCTCTCAAGTTCCGTGACTGTCCAGGCTTGGCCCGCACGCGACGGATCCCCGCATGCATCGGGCCGCATCCTGACACTTCTGGACGGCACACAATTCGACGTTCACGATACATTCCCTCAAAATCCGCAGGCGAAATGAGAGGCTCAATGTGAAGAGTTCCACATCGAAAACCATTTTAATCACCGCACTCATGGTCTTCGCCGCGACGCCTTTGGTTGCGCATCACAGTGTTGCCAAAACCTATGACTCGAGCAAACCGATCACCATGTCCGGCACGGTCAAAGAGGTGAGGTGGCTGAATCCTCACGCATCGATGATCATCGAGGTGAAAGGGACGGACGGAAAAGTCTCCACGTGGGAGGTGGAGATGGCGGCGCCAAACACCCTCTTCCGAACAGGATTCCGGAAAGAAACCGCCGCTCTGTCGAGTTTGGTAACCATGCAGGTATGGCCTGCACGCGATGGATCCCGGACAGCCACGGGCCTGTTGCTGACCCTTGCGGACGGTAAACAATTCGATATCCACGATTCTTTCGGAGATTTTCTGCCCAGGAAATAAGAGGTTCACTGTGAAACGTCGGACATCAAGATTTATCCGGTTCGCCGCGCTCGTCGTCTTCATCGCCGCTCCGCTGTTGGGACATCACAGCGTGTCGAGCGAATTCGACTCCACGAAAGCCACGACAATCACGGGAGTGATCACGCAGATTCGATGGAACAATCCCCATGTGTGGATCTACATGAACGTCAAAGGCGCAGATGGTAAGACCGTCCCGTGGCGCGTCGAGATCGCGGCGACGGGGGCACTCACTCGAGCAGGTTTTGATCGGGGGCTCCTCGATTTGACCAGTACTTTCACGATCGAAGTGTGGCCGGCGTTCAAAGATCCCAGGGATGGCCGAGCCGGTAACGGTCGACTCCTGACATTGCCGGACGGCCGAACCTTCGACGTCAGCGACAAGTGGCCCGACCCCAAACAGGTGAAGTAATCAGTCGGTTCCGAATACCAACAACACGTTTCCCGGAACTCCGTTGCGCACTCCAACGTAACCCGACGTCACCAGCAGCAATCCATCCGCAACCACCGGGCCTGGCGCACCCATCGACCCGCCCTTTGCCGCAACGTGGTTCACCGTATCGAAATCGCGAACGGTGTTGTATTCCCAGAGAACGTGCCCATCTTTCGCAGAAATAATGCGCACGAAGCCGTCCCATCCGCCCGATATGACAGCACCCGGAATCGCACTCAACGCGCCATCCTGCCCTGGCCGCGCCACCCCGCCCGGCGCGGGTTCCAGCGGAGTAAACCACTGGCGTTCGCCGGTTTCAATCTTCACCGCAGCGATTCCTCCGGGGCCGAGACCGAAGTAGGCGTTCTGTTCATCGGAAGCTCCACCCCAAATGATCTTGCCCCCGAACTCCGTCGTCACGCTCACCAGCGGAGTCTTCCAGACCACAGCCCCCTTCTTATCGGGATCGTGAGCCCAGACGTTTCCACTTTTCTGTCCGGCTATCAGCAGTGAAGATCCATTTGGCAGATTCCGGAGAATGGGCGGTGATCCGAAATCCTGATCCGGTCCGCAGGTTTCGCTTCGAGGTTGATTGATGCAGACCGAAAGCCACACATCGTTCGCCGTGTCCTGAACGCTCCACAAAATCTTTCCGGAATCCAGATCCATCGCCACGATGGAATCGGTGGTCGCAGCCGCCGGAGCGCTGTAAGCATTCCCGGTTCCGACGTAAAGAGCGCGGCGTCTCGGATCGATCGTCGGCGAATTCCAGACTGCAGCCCCCGATGGTGCGTAACGCGTGGTGCCGGCGGCATTCTTTCCGACCGGTTTCGGAGTCTCCACAATCGTATACGTCTTCCACACGATGCGGCCGGTTGTGGCATCGACTGCCGCAACGCTGCCGCGAAACGTGCAGCACTCATATGTCGCGCTTCCACCGACGCCTTCTTCGCCGGATGCCACGGGCACATACAATCGACCGTCGAAAAAGCTCGGCGCTCCAGTAATGCGCGCGGATGCGTGATCGTCCACGCGTACCTTCCAGATCTCTTTTCCATTGGCCGCATCGACGGCATACACATTGGCCCGCGCGTCACCGAAGTAAACGGCGATTCGCGGCGAGGAACCCGGAGTGACGATACTCTGCAACGTAACGGCGCTGCGTACCGTCGCATCGGCGTGAAACGTCCAATACGTGCAGCCCGTCTTTGCATCGAGGGAATAGACGTTGTTATTGTCGGCACTCACATACACGCGTCCGGCTGCAAGCACTGGCTGCCCCGACACTGCGCGCGCTCCGGCAAATCCGAAGGACCATTTCAGCTTGAGCCTGGAAACATCTGCGGCGCTGAGACGAGCAGAGGCCTGCGGCTGGTATCGGGAGTTGGACGTGTCCGCTCCGAAGCCGTTCCACGAAGGAGATGCAAAAATATCTCTCAATGGCGGGTGATCGCGACACAAGTTCTCTGCGGGTGTTGTTGCCTGTGCAAAAAGCGCCGGGGACCAGGCCACAGCGAGGAGCAGCAAGGCAGTCCGTGAAATCTTTATTGGAAATATGGAGCGGCAGAGAGCGTTATCGAACGACATCGTAATACGTCAGGATCTTTCCCGCCTTGAACGACGCCACCAGGTCTGTGATGGAGAAGAGTCCGGTTTCGTAGTGGGAAGACAGCGGCAGTGCGGGCGAACTGGATAAATCGCCGGCCTCGGATCGAATCAGGCCGCGAATGAAGACGCTGCGCCCATCGACCGGCAGCGTCGAAACGTTGCCGTAAAACTTCCTCCAGCTTTCCTCGCTCATGAACAGGTACTGTTCCACATTCGATGTATAGAAAGCTGTTACTGTCGCATTGTGGTCCTTGAGGTATTGACCCACGGACCGAAGCGCCTTAGGCCCGGCAAAATCACCCACTACCGGAACCAGAGCGTTTCTCCGATGCATATCCTTCAGGGACTGAAAATTATCTTCTGTCGCCATGAAACTTCGGCTTGCACCGTCCTGGTCGGTTTCGCGCATGAGCTGTTCAAAGGAAGGCATGGCACCGGTGAGTCCGACCTGCACACCGTCGTAGGTCAAATTCGGCCCCAATCTGAAAAACGCCCTGAAGACGTATTCCAGGGAGCTCTGATCGGCTGTGTTTAAAGCGAATCCATGCTCCTTCATCAGTTTGTTTCGAATGGCCTGCAAATTGTCCTGATAGAGATTCATGTCCGGGCCAGAGCTGCGAAAGGCATCGAACAATTCCGCAACGGTGGAATTCCTGCCGGCATTCGGGGGCCGAGGCCGAGAGAAGAGTCGCGATATAAACTCCGCACGGTCCAATGAAAGCTCGAAGATGGCTTTGAACATCAGATGCTCGATCAGGTTCTGGCGACGGATATCGACGATGAAGGCCAGCCTGGGCTTCACCGCGAGCAAGTACGTGAAGTTCTGCTCCGGCCCCACTCCAATGTATGCGCTGCCCGGTTGCCGGCCCCTGGAGAGATCGGAGAGAACGTGCTGGAACGAACGTTCATTGGAAACGAAGTTATCGGAGTGAAAATTCCCGTCGGGTTCGGAAAAGTCCGACGTGAGCTTCCAGAACTCTTCATCGGTGAGCCGTGAGGGAAGCTCCTGCGCGGGCCTGGCGGCGACACGGAACAGGACGAGACCCAGAGCAATGACAATGACGACTCGATAGCGACGGATGAAACTCATACGCTTTTAAAGAACGCCTGGAATTCTGCCAGGATCTGCGTGGGATTACCTTCCTGAAGCGTGTGTCCGCCGGTCATGCCCTTGCCACTGACGTTGACTCCGCGCTCCTTCCAGATATCCAGCACCTTGAACAGATTTCCCATCGCGCCCGGGTCGGCCCACAGCGTGAGCAGCGGGCACGATACTTTCTTATTGATGTCGGCCGCATCGTGAGTCATGTCGATGGTCGATGCCGCACGGTAGTCTTCGCACATGCCGTGAACCGCGGCGGGGTCGGAGTACACGCGCTTGTATTCGGCGCCAACTTCTCCAGCACCGCCGCCGATGCCGGCGTAATCGCCACGAGCGATCGCATTTTCCGGAATCGGGGCACTCTGAATGAAAAGAAACCAGTGGGGATATGCGCGGACGAATTCCATCGTGATGTGCGTGTACAGATAGTAAGTCGGCACGATATCCAGAACGGCCACTCGCGTGACCTTATCGGGATGATCCAGCGCCAGGCGGTGCGCCACGCGGCCGCCGCGATCGTGACCGGCTACGGCGAATCGATCGAAGCCAAAATGTTTCATCACTTCGACCTGGTCCAGCGCCATGGTGCGCTTGGAGTAGTTGATGTGATTGTCGCCATCGGCCGGTTTGCTGCTGTCGCCATACCCTCGAAGATCGGGAGCAATGACGGTGTAGGTTTTCGCCAGTTCGGGAGCGACCAGTCGCCAGGACAAGTGGGTATGAGGCGCGCCATGAATCAGCAGCAGCGGTGGGCCCTGGCCTCCGGATGCCACGTGGATCACGGCACCGGTGGTCTGGACTTTCGAGACCTTGAATCCGGGCATCAGATACGCCGCGTCTCCCTCTTTCTGTTGCAGCGAACCAAACCCCACGGCAGCACCGGCAAGCAGAGCGGCGGACTGTTGAAGCATCGAACGTCGATCCAGATTCTGCGTCATGGATAGCTCTCCCTTTTGGATGGTGGCTCATTGTATTCCAACCGGGAGAACGTGTGGGAGTCAAAGGTGGCCGCTCAATTAAGGAGTGAATTGGAAATGGGAGTATTGCCCTCCTGAGTCAGGAGGGCAGCGGGATTGCGAAGCGATCCCGCGAGGGGTGGTTCCCATCACGAAACACTTCCGCATTGGAACCACCCCGCCTTCGCTTCGCTCAGGCACCCCTCCTGACTCAGGAGGGGAATTCCCCGCGCAACCTAATCCTTTACAGTTTCATTGACCGCGCCTTCAGCTGTCCCGACAGACTCCAACAGTTCGGCCGCTCTTTCCTTATCGATATTGAGAAGAATCTGATACTCCGCCTGGGCGGCGACCCTATCGCCGAGCTTCATCCATGAAATACCCAGACGGAGATGCGCCTCCGCAGAGTTTGCTGCGAGACGAATGCATTCCTGATATGCGGCAACCGCGTCACGCGTCCGTTGAAGTCCCTCCAGCGCGATTCCCTTTTCGAGATAAGCAGCACCGTCGTATGGGAGCAAACGGATCGCCTTCTCAATCGGATCGATGGCCTCGCCGTACATCGCTCGAGCGTTGTATGCCGACGCCAGATTCCGGAACGCCGCTCCATTACTCGGATCCAGACCAAGCAACTTTGTGTACGCTTCGATTGCAAGGTCGTTCTTCTTCAGCTTCAGGTAAGCCTCGACGTTGTGCGAGTCCAATCGGATCGCAGCCCGAAGCGGTTCGACCGCTTCCTCGAATCGATCCAGTTTGTTGAGTGACGCTCCCAGTTTGTATTGAGAGTCCGCGTGGTCGGATTCCAGTTCGATGGCCTTTCTGTAGTTCGATATGGCGAGGTCATACTTCCTGAGATTCGAAAAATAAATATCCCCCAGCGCGCGCAACGGCACCGCAGCTTCGGAAGCCACGGCCGCGGCCCGCGAGTAGGACTCAAGAGCATCGTCGTATCGCTCGGTTTGCCGATAGGCATATCCCAGATCTTCCCAGGTCTCTGCGCGATCGGGATCGAGCCGCGCCGCTTCCAACAGAGATTCCACGGCCTCGCGGTATTCGCCGCGCTCGTTATGAATCCAGCCGATGTTGTAACGCGCCTCGATGGATTTCGAATTGATCTTCAGCAGATCGCTATAGACTTCCAGCGCTTCCAGTAAGTGCCCCATCCTGCGATATGCAAATCCAAGTTCGGCGCGCGCCTTCTCGCCTTCGGGATCCAGTCGCACGGCGTCTTTCAGCGCCCATATCGCATCGGCGTACTTTCCCTGCTCGTTGTAGCACCAGCCGAGGCGATAGGCCGCGCGCTTGTTCGCAGGGTCGATCAGAAACGCCTGACGATAGGCCTCTGCGGCTTCGTCGAAGCGATCGTCTTCCCACGCGACATCCGCGCGGTTCAGAAGGTCCGTGACGTAGGCCGATGCCGATGTGCCGGACTGCGCGTGCAACGGCAGCGTTGTGAATAACAGAGCGAGACAGCCTGCAATCCCCAACACCGCCGTCGCACGCATCGAAGAATCAGTGATGATGTTCATCCCCGTGCCGATGCTCTTTCGAAGCTCCAATCCGCGGATCGACGTACATTGCCAACAGCTGCCCGCCCTCGACAAGACCAAACGGATCCGGGTCCGGAGCGACCTTCTTGTGGTTCTGCACATCGAACAGGAACCATCCTCTCCCCAGAATGTGTTCCGCATCGATGATTCCCGAAGACTCCTCGTCCTGAGTGAGAAAATTCGGGCCACCCGTGGGCGGCGTGACGCCAATGGCACTGGTAGGCTGGAAAAGCTCGGGATCGTGATGCGCAATTTCCGTGAGACTTCCGCTGTCGATGCCATATGCCCAGATTTTCGCCACCCACGGATTGTTTCCCGTGTCTTCCTGCAGCAAAAGCCGTCCATGATGGTCGATCGTCATGTTGTCGAACATTCTCCAACCGGGTGCGTTCAGTTCCTTGCCGGACAACAGAATCTCAATCTTTCCACCGGCCAGTGGATTCTCGATGTCGTGGAACTTCAGTCTCCACAGGCGGCTGTTCTTGTCGACCGTGGTATTGGGGGCAACCTCGCCGGTGGTGACGAAGTACAGCGAGTTGGAGCCCCTCTCGCGTGGATCCCATGCGCCGTCCTCGGGCCGCATCAAGCGGAAAACATTTTTCGAGATCGCGTCCTGTTCGATCTGGAGACCGCTCCAGGCTGAGACATCGCCGGATGGGCCAAGCTCTGCCAGTTCAAACCGGCCAAAGCCGACGTAACCGGTGCTGGAATTTCCCAGACCGAAGTCGTTGCTCTCTTCCGTCACGAGAGTGCTCTCGCGGTAGACGCGAACACCGTAGAACTTGCCGTTGGTCAGCCCTGCTCTTTCAATTTCGTTTCCGCTCGCCTGCTTGTGTCCGACATAGATGAATACTTCGCAGGGGTTGCTTGCAGCAGGAGCGGCGGTGTTGATGGTTCAATCATCGAACATCGCGACAATCGTTTGCTCTTTTCCGTGCGGACATGCCACCACGTTTTCGAACGACATCTTTCCGAGCCGCGGCAGCTCCCACGCCTGTCCGGCATTTGGTCCGGTGACAATCCTGGCCCAGGCGCGGCCAAAGGTGATTTCTTCGCCGTTGAAGAACATCCGCTCCGGTGTGCCGAGGTGACCGTGACGCAAGGCCTTCTCATCAGGCAGGTCGGCAGAGCAGAGACGTTGCCAGAGAGTGGTTCCCGTGAAGTAACTGGTGCCGTTCCACTGATGAATATCGTTCCCGGATTTTGTCAGGTCTTCGCCTTCGAGAACCTTCAACGTGGAGCGGTCAATGGTCCATTTCGAAACGAATGCCCCCGCGCTTCCATGCGCGCGAACAATGCCGGGCGCACCCGAAGTGATTTCATGATTCATGAAAAGTTCGAAATTCGGGCCGCAGCCTATGGCTCCCAGACCGTCGGGGATCCCAACCATGTGGTAGCCGCCAATGGCGTCTCCGGTTGTCAGAATGGGTTTGATGTGGACGCCGGGAACCGACGGAACAACGTAAGGCCGGACAGCAGTGCTGGGTCCGTCGGGCGGATGCCCGAAAGCGGTCTTTCCCAGAAGCAGCGCGCCACTGCCGACAGCAGCGCCCTTCAGCAAACTACGGCGTGAAAAAGTTCCTTTTGAACTCATACGATGATCGCTCCTTGCATGTCGTGTGTGAAGAGTGTTGGTTTCGCTTTCAATGACAAAGCGAATCTAAACGCGGGATGTGAACGATCGATGAAAGCAGCGTTAAGCGGAAATAAAAAATGTGGCGGCCGCCGTAATCAGATCTCGAGTCTTCCGGTGCTGTCGCCAAACGCGTCCTGTCGCACTCCGAGTTTGTCGAGCATGCTCAGGAGCAGATTCGACATGGGCGTGTGTGCCGGATTCACGATGTGGCGATTGCCCTGAAGCTGGCCGGACGCGCCACCGAGCACAAGGATCGGCAGCGGATCGTGATTGTGTTCGTTACCGTTGCTCATGCTGCTGCCGTAGAGAATCATGGAGTGATCCAGCAGGGTTCCATCGCCATCGGGCGCCGCCGCCAGTTTTCCGGCGAAATACGCGAGCATCTGCACGTGATATTTATTGATCAACGCGAAGTTGTCCATGTTCGCTTTGACATTGGCATGATGCGAAGCGCCGTGGAAGGCGCCGCGATTGCCGCTGGCCGGAAAGCTCGCGGGACTGAGGTCCTTGGCAAACATGACTGTCGCCACGCGCGTGGTGTTGCTCTGATAGGCCAGAGACAGCAGATCGAACATCAGTTTCAGATGCTCTTCAAAAGTCTCCGGGGTTCCGACTGGCGCGTCGGGAATGTTCTGTGAATCGCCGCTTTTTTCGCGATCGACGACGGTGTGGATCCTTCGCTCGATCTCGCGGATGTCTTCGATGTATCCATCGAGCCGCAGGCGATCCGTTGCGGGCAGACCCTTCTGCAGTCCGGCCACCTGTTGACGAACCGAATCGAGGATGCTTTGGTCTTCGAGCTTCCGTGACAGGCGTTGCGCGGTGGTGCTTCCGTCTCCGAACAGTTTTTCGAAAACCACCTGCGGGCTGTTTTCCATGGGCAAAGGAGAGGTGGGTGTGCGCCAGGAAACGGTGTTGAAGTACGCGCAGCCATAACCGGCACCGCAGCTCAGATTGACTTCTTCGATGCCCAGTTCGAGCGATGGCAGCGGAGTGTCCTGACCGATGTGGGCGGCGGCAAGTTGGTCGACGCTGATGCCGACTTTCACCCCGCCTTTCTGCGGCGAGCCGCCGGTCAGGTAGATTGCAGCCGAGCGTGCGTGTTCACTGCCGGCGTCGGCGCCCTTGGCGCTCTGGTGACAGAGATTGCTGACCACACTCAAACGATCGCGATACTTCTCGAGCGGACTGAGGGATTCCGACATCTCAAATCCCTTGCCCTCTGTCGCCGGAGTCCACTTATACATGGTCGCGCCGTGCGGAACATAAATGCTGGCGAACCGGGTCTTGCCGGCGGCGGCAGTTTTGGCCAAAGGCGTTTGAGCCGGCACCATGGATTCCAGGAAGGGCAGCGCAACGGCAACTCCAGCTCCGCGCAGGAACGTACGTCGAGAAAGATGCTTCTTTGTTATGAACATCGTGGTTCAGCCGCCTCCGTTTTTTCTGCCGTCACTATACATTCAAGACGCCGTAAAAATCGAAAAATCGCTGGCTAAAAGTAGCGCGCAGCGCATCCGAACAGCTGTAGGCGCGGTCGATGAGCAGAGCGAATGCAAGCCCGGCAGGGCGCAGCCATCAAGAATATGACCGCGCACGATCATGATTCAGGAGTCATTTTGGAAGATGGACTGTGCGCGGCCATAGACCGCGCCTACAGCTGTTCGGTGGCCTTCGGCAGTTATTGGCCAACGCTGTGGCCTCTATTTTCCACCGAGCTTGCGGCCGGGACGCACACCAACGACCTTCATCCGGATCTTGAATAGATGCGTGCAGGCGGTAATGAAGAGCGTGCGATCATCCGCTTCACCGAACGCGATGTTTGTCGCGCACACCCGAGGCCGGGGCTCCCCGCCGGGTTGCGGGAGATATAGTCTGCCAAGCGGCTTTCCTTCCGGCGATGTGATCTGGATTCTGCCGGGAGTTCCGCCACTCACCGTATAGAGGTCTCCCCTCGTGTCGACGCGCAGACCGTCTCCTCCATCGTCGATAAATACGCGGCCGTTCGCGACGGTATCGTCCGGCAATATGTCGTATCGCATCGTTCGACGCTGGCCGGATGTCACATAGAGATATTTTTCGTCTCCCGACAGCGTGATGCCGTTGGGCGCGGTGCCCGGCGCATCCTTGTCGCTGCCCAGCATCGTGACCTTGCCATCCTTAATCAGGAAGAAGGCGCTGGGTAGTTCGCGGGAGGCATCTCGATCCGCGTCGCGCATTCCCCAAACCGTATCGGTGAAATACACCGCCCCGTCGGACTTCACGACGATGTCATTGGGTCCGCTGAATCGTTTGCCGTCGTATCGATCGGCGAGCAACGTTCGCTTGCCGTCCTTTTCCAGGCGATACACATTACGATCCGCCATTGCCGTCACGACAAGGCGTCCTTCAGGATCCAATGCGAGGCCGTTGGATCCAATCAGCAGAATTGCCACGCGTCCCGCAACCGTTTGAGCGCCGACATGGGTATTGTCTCGCCCCGTAAACCCACTGTTTTCCAAAAACACCGAAAGCGGCTTGTTCGCCTCCCATTTGTAAATGACGTTTGCGGCATTATCGCTGAACAGCAGGTACCCAGCGGGCCCGTCCGCAACCCAGACCGGCCCTTCGGTTAATGCGAAGCGGTCGCCCAGCGTTTCGAGCGTCGCATCCGGCGCGATGATCTCATCGAGAGTGGGATCCAGCTTTTCGATTCGAAATGGAGTGCCCGCTGCGGTCTGGGCGGAAGTGAGAAGTGAAAGCGCCGACAGCGCTGTGACCGCAGCTATAAGAAACAAAGCAGTGGATTGAAATCGATTCATGGAATCCTCGTGCGGCGTAGGTTACCAGATTCGATCCCTGATTTCTGTCGAGTCGAAGCGATGCAAAGTCCGAAGCTCCTACCGCTACTTCTTCGGTTGATTTTCGGGATCGTCCGGATTGGATCCGCCGACAAACAGCTTGCGGCCGTCGGTAAACGTGATGCTGCTGCCGTTTGCCTTGTGCTCACCGTTCCTGGCCTGGTAACCGGCAACGATGAGTTCGGTCCCGATATCCAGCGACTTCTTCGAAAAGCCGCGGCGGATCATGATGTTCGGGCTGCCGCCTTCGACCATCCAGTTCACCATCTTGCCGTCCGCACCCGGGACGTCGAGATGAATCCATGAATGCGGGTTGATCCATTCCACCTGGGTGACCTTACCCTGCAACTTGACCGGCTTGGTCTGGTCATACTCCGAGGCAAATGAATGATGCGCCAGCGCCGGCATGACCGCCAGAACCAGTGTCACTGCGATAATGGAAAGCGTTGTTCTCATCGGATACGTCTCCCGTTGGGGTATCGCTATTCTCACTTTGAAATCTTCTTTGCTGCATCCGCAGCGGCCTTCTCTTCTGCGCGGGCTCCACTGAGCATATCGCCCAGCGCATAGTTCCCTTCGTGACACGCGTACTCGACGAGCTGATAGCTCGGATCCAGTTTCAGCGGCATCAGTATGGTCCACGGCTTCGTCCAGGTCTTGGCATCGTTAATCGTCGCTTCGTAATTGAGTGAGTTCGCGTCGACGCGTGTGAAGCGTTCGACCAGCCGCAGGGCATCGCTGTGCGGCGTTCCACCGCCGTTCAGGCCGATACCATTTTTATCACCGAGAAAATTCGTGGTCTCCACCACCAGCGTGTTGCCCTCCCAGTGACCGCGCGCATCCCCCATGTAAGTGCGGATTTTCGACGATGCGTGCGGACTCCCGTCCAGCGGAATCACGCGAGTCTCATGGATCATCTCGTAACGGATGGCCACGAACCCGGGACCTTGAACAATCTGAGTTCCGTTGTTGTAGATCACAGGAAGAATCGAACCCATCACACCGCGGGAGACGCAGCGGTCATACAAGCTGTGGTCTTCCCAGGAGTCGTTCGGTCCGCGGCCCGCTTTGGAAGTCCGCAGGTCGGCCTGCTTCTTCTGGGCTTCCGCGGTAAGCGCGGGAATCTTCCCATCCGGCGGATCCACAACCAGCGAAGCCTGTCTCTGCGGCTTGCCGCGCTCCAGCCAGTAGGAAGGCGGATTGATTCCGGCTTCTGTACCCGGCCGGACGAATTCTTCGCTGTCCGTCGCAGCCGTCCGTTGTGCCTGAGTTGCCTTCTGAGCCAATTCCTCATCCGTTAGCGTATTCCGCTCTCCAAAATTGTTGGGCCTCGCGAGAGGCACACCAATCAGATCGGTGCCGGGCCACATGCCCTGAATATCCGGATCGCCCCACGGCGTTTTGGGATGCACCCAGGTCCTGGCAGGCGCCTTGGCCTGGCTCGCCATCCGCGCGGGCGACAGCGAAACGAAGACGATCAGAACCGCCAGTGTGGCCACTGATGCGAACATTCGTTGGCTCATATCCAGATCTCCTTTTATGGGCTCGTTTGCTTTTTGAATTTCCCGTAGAGCAGTTCTTCGGAAAACTCCACGCACTTGAAATCCAGCACCTGCGCGTTCTTCTCGGCATGACGATATAGAGGCATGCTGATCTTCCATGGCCGCGTGAAAACTTTCGCATCGTCGATCGTGGCTTCGTACAAAAGACGGTCCGCGCTGACGGCCGTGAAACGTTCGACCACATGCAGTGAATCGCTGGCAAAGTTTCCCGACCTGTCGAACCATGCCAGGCCGTTCAATCCGATGACATCGACCACAAGCGTTTCGCCTTCCCATCGCCCGTTGGAAGTTCCCATCCATGTGTCGGTCGGCGCCTCCTGCGGCTTCCCCATGTTGATGAGGCGGTTCGCGCTGGCAAAACCGTAAACCATCAGGATGTCTTTGGAGGATTGGATAATCTGAAACGGGTACGGCATGTACGTCGCACGTGGGATGCCCGGCAGATAACACTTTGCTTCCGGGTCCAGCGTCATGCGGCTCGCAAAATTCGCTTTCTTCTTTGCCGCGGCTTCGGGCCTGTACGGAATCTCACCGCCTTCCACGACTCCCTGCCCTGGCGGAATCGCGCCGATGGCGCCAAGCTGAGGCGGGCCAGGCTGTGCTGAATGATCTTCAAGATCCCAATTTGCCGTGCTGAGCGACTGCCAGACTCCGCTCAGGTTGGGCTTTCCATCAGATGTGCGAGGAGCGCGATAAGCCGGCGTCTGTCCGGAAGTCAGGATTGCGCCCAATGAGAGAGCGCCTGCCATCGCAACTACCGACACTCGGATCCAGACTCTCATCGGATAGACCTCTTCGGGCTCAAATATCGTGGCGGAACTGAAATATTGCCCCCGATGGTAGGTTCAGAATTGTTTGGATGTCAACGAACTAATCCGTAGATTGAAGCAGGAATGATCCCGAGAATCTGTAACAGTCTGCTTCATCCATCGACTATCTGGCCGTGAGTGCACAGGAGGACCTTTACCGGGATGCGACGCAGACTTTCGGCGCCGCCCTGCAGCGGCTCGCTCATGCGTACGAAGCGGATCCCGACAAGCGGCGGGATCTGCTTCAGGACATCCACCTCGCGCTTTGGCTCAGCCTGGAGAAATACGAGGCGCGGTGTTCGCTGCGAACCTGGGTGTATCGGATTGCGCACAATACGGCCACGTCCCATGTCATCCGTCAGCATCGCAGAAACTCGCGAGAGCTCCTGAGTCTCAAGCAGATCGAGGACGCGTCCGGCGGCAGCGATCCGTCGAAGAACACCGACAATCGAAAGTCGATTGAACGGCTCTTCGATTTGATTCATCGGCTGAAACCGCTGGATCGCGACCTGATGCTGCTCTATCTCGAAGACCTCGATGCGCCATCGATCGCGGAGATCACGGGATTATCCCCTGTCCACGTGAGGGTACAGATTCATCGAATCAAAGCCATCCTGACACGGCAATTTCATCAGAAAGGACCGCAATGAGTTTGCAACCTCCGGAACCGGACCTCAGAAACATCTGGCAAAACCAGGAAACGGAGAAAACAACCATGTCGATTGAAGACGTGCGTATCAAAGCCAGGAGATTGATGAAAAGACAGCAGCGCGATCTCATCGTGCGATCGGCATTTGCCATCATCGCCGTGGTGTTCTGCGGCGTTGTGTTTATGAGAGCGCGCATCGCAACAACCGGCGCGATTGCGGGACTGGTCACCGCGATGCTGCTGGCCAGCACGGCGAGGAATCTGTATCTCGCGTTTCGGAGGTCGCGGAACGATGCACTGGAAAACAGTTCGAACACCGCGCTGACGTCGTGTCTGGAGTTTTATCGAGGCGAATTGGAACGGCAACGCCAGGTCGCCCGGCAGCCGCTGTGGCAGCTGGTGGCCGCGCTGCTGATCGTCGCGTGGCTGGTTCCGAGGCCATTGATGCGATCGAACATGGATCTGCTCAGAGCGGTGCTGCCGGTGGTCCTGCTCGCGGCAGCGATTCTGATTGTGCTGATGGCGCTGAGGAAGTTCCAGGCACGGCGGGTGCAGGAGGACATCGACGCTTTGGATGCATTCGAGGAGGAGAATCATTAGGAGGTCTGCCATGACATCGCTATCGATGCACAACAAAGGCGAGAAATTCGTTCGTGCCATGGGCCCATGGTTCTATGGCATCCCGGCGTTTCTGATCGTTGGTATCGGACTGCTGTGGTCCCTGACGCGATTGGCGAATTGGGTATTTGCGGTTTTGAAAGCCGCAAAATGAATCGACTCCGATTCCGGTAGAGCCATCCCAAGGCGGCCTCCAAGGGCTGCAAATTCCTAAACCGTCCTTGCTCAGGTGGTCGGATTTACAGCGGCGCTTTTGGCACGAGCCGAGGGCGAGATTGTCTGTGCACTTAGAGCCGCTGTGAACAGGGCGATCACCAGCAACCCCTCTCCTATTGCGATCACGATCCGTCTCACTGCTCGCCTCCTTTCGACCCGTCGTGAATGCTTTAGCAAGGCAGTGACCTTCGTAAGTCAGCAGACTCTTATTGTGTCATCTCAAAGATAATAAATGGGTTCGTTGAGGATCTCGGTCGAAGGGCGCTGTTCTTTGAGGTCTTGCGGACCACACACCTGTCGGATTCGTCGATTGTCCCCGACATTGTCGTAGCCTGGATCGGAAATCCACCAGAGCGAACAGGTAGCGGCATCGGAATTTGGAGCGACCGACATCGATTTGCCCCAGATACCCAAAGGGTTGGGTTTCTATATCCGCCTTTGTCGATAGGAAGTGGAGTCCACGTCTGCGCTGCGAGTGGAAAATTTCGGCATCTGGCAGGAAATTCGGACAATTTCGTTCGAGCAAAGCATCAAATGCGACGAAGTCGTAAGTGACGGTTGCAGGCGATACTGTGAAGGAAAATGGTCGAGTGCGCGACCGCTCAGGCCGTGCAACCCTCACGGCCGCGCACCGTTCCCCGGGGGTGAGGGGAACTGCCAACCTTTTTAGTAGACTCCCATTTTGCCCATTTCGTTTAACTATTTTTCAAGTGCATCAGGGTAAACCGCGAAGGCTGCCCGAGACGTCCGCCGGGGCCCGAATCGCCATCGGTCTTTGTAAGGCAATTGATGTTCAGGAAGAAACTTACCGGTTTTATGGCTACACTCTCTTCGGAGAATCAAGCGGAACGGAGGCGCAGACAATCGCGTTTCCTCGACAAGAAATAATATGAAGATCTATTCCTGGAATGTGAATGGCATTCGCGCGGTATTGAAAAAAGGCCTGTTCTATCCTTTACTAGAGAAACACCAACCCGACATTCTCTGCCTTCAGGAAACCAAAGCGGAACGGGGTCAGGTTGAAGTCGATTTGCCGGACTACAGCGAGTACTGGAATTCCGCGGTCAAGAAGGGGTACTCCGGCACAGCAATCTTTTCGAAGAAGAAACCCATCTCCGTCGTGAATGGATTTCCGGAAAGCTTTGCCAAACGCTTTCAGTTCGCGGATGAACTGCAGCGCGACAGCGCAGAAGAAGGTCGAGTCATCACCGCGGAATACGAAAAATTCTTCGTGGTAACCGTGTACACGCCGAACGCGAAGGACGATCTCGCCCGACTTCCTCTTCGATACGAACACTGGGATCCGGCTTTCCTCGCCTACTGCGTTGAGCTCGAGGCAAAGAAACCGGTTATTTTCTGCGGCGATCTCAACGTCGCGCACACCGAACTGGATCTGGCCAATCCCACGCCCAACGTCGGCAAGAAGGGATTCACCGACGAAGAGCGAAAAGGCTTTGAGAATTTTGTGGCGGCGGGCTTCGTTGACTCGTTTCGTATTTTCAAGCAAGGCAACGGCCACTACACCTGGTGGAGTCACTTCGCCAATGCGCGGGCGCGGAATATCGGATGGAGAATCGACTATGTCCTGGTATCACCAAAACTGCGCCAGTCCGTGAAGGCCGCCGATATTCACCCGGAAATCATGGGCAGTGACCATTGCCCGGTCAGCATCACACTTACGGACGAATGATCTTCACCATGTAATAGGTGAACGGTTTCGGCACTTCCTTGAACCAGTGCGGCGTCCCCGCGGGAATCACGATCACGTCGCCTTTGGCGAGATGATGGACCTCCCCACCTTGAATCTCCGTGCCGATCTGTTGGTTCGGCCGGCTCACCCGGCCGCCGATCATCGTTCCGCCGGTAATAAACGTGGCGTCGCCTTCGAGAACATAGAATGTGTCGGTTTCCTTGTCGTGCACTTCGACCTGACCGGCGCCCGTTCGCTTTCCGATGGAGATGGAATAGTCCTGGCCTGTAGCCAGCGCTGGTCCTCCACTGGCGATGGCCGTGGCGACTTTGTCGTGATCCACGTAGGTGGCTTTCGAAGCGGCTTGTGGCAACGCAACCAACAACACCGCGGACATTAATAGGAACTTCATTGGCCCTCCTTGATGACGTCGTGTGTCTATATCATCCCCTCGGCGGTTCTGTCACGCGTGCCAGATGGATCGTCGCGCGACTTTCTGAGTGGGGATAAGGAATCCGGGAGTACAATGCCATGCCGGAGGCACTCCTGATGAAACAACGACTGGCCACGATACTCGCAGCCGCGCTGCTTATTTTGAGTGTGGAACCATTGTCTGCCCACCACTCCTTCGCGGCCGAGTACGATCGAAGCAAACCGCTGACTCTGACTGGAAGAGTGGTCCAGTTCGATTGGGTCAACCCCCATGCCTTTGTGACCATCGAAGTCACCAGCTCCGATGGCAGGAAAGCAATGTGGGTAGGGCAAACCAAACCACCCCATGTCCTGATCCTGAGTGGCTGGACCAGAGCTCTGTCCGAAAGCATGGTCATGTCCGGAGAAATCATAACTATGCGGGGTTTCGCCGCGAAGAATGGTACGAAGCGTCTCTTGGGAACCGATCTGACAAGATCCGATGGAAAAACTGTGTTGACTCTGAGTAACCCACCGAAACCATGAAGAGCCCCAACCTGGCGCCGCGGCTGCTGGCAATCCTGCGAATCGTCGCGATGATCAATTTCATCTCGCATGGAACCCAGAAACTGTTCGATTATCCCCCAACCATTCCGCCACATCCCTGGCCGGGCTTTCTCCAGGTTGCCGGAGGATTGGAAATCATCGGCGGCTTGATGATCGCGGCGGGATTGTTCACACGGCCCGTGGCATTCATCCTTTGCGGTGAGATGGCTGTGGCGTACTTCCGAGTTCACGCCCCGCGTGATTTCTGGCCACTCCAAAACGGCGGCGAGATCACCGTGCTGTATTGCTTCTTTTTCCTCTACCTGGTTGCCGAGGGAGCCGGCGCCTGGAGTCTCGACAGTCGCCTTCGTTCTCGTCAACTGGCGCGTGGAGAAAGCCACGCGTCGCAGGAAACGAAAATATGAAAAAGAAATACTCTTCGAACCGCGGCGGCATCTCGCGCCGGCAGTTCCTTGGCGGCGCCGCCGCACTGGGACTCGGCGGACGTTTAGGAATCGGAAAGTTATTAGCACAGGCGCCGCAGGGGGCGGCCGCGAACGCGAGCATCAACCTCGTCCTGACCAACGGCAGGATCCACACGATGGATGCGAATAACACCGTCGTGTCGCAGGTGCTGATCCAGAATGGACGCTTCACTGCCGTCGGCAACAACGTTGCCGTCCCTCAGGGCACGCGATCGGTGAACCTGATGGGGAGAACTGTCATTCCGGGAATCATCGATGCGCACAATCACATTGTCCTCGTCGGCAACCGGCCCGGCTGGCACACGCCGATGGAGCACGTGTTTACGATCCCGGATGCGATCGCCGCCTACAAGACGCGCAGCAGCGAAGTTCCGCGCGGCGAGTTCATCACAACGGCCGGACCCATTTCCGCAATGCAGTTTGCCGAGCGGCGCCTTCCGAATCTGACCGAGCTCGACGCCGTCGATCGCCCGATTTACATCCAGGCCGCACAAGGAGGAACCCGGACCAACACGGCAGGCAAAGTCTGGCTGGAAGCCCGCGGTGCGATGGTGGCAGCCGACGGCACAATCACCGGAAACGCGACAGGGATCGCACTGCAGAACCTCCGCAAGGAATTGTTGAATCCGGATACCCGGAAACGAAGCGCATCCGACGCTCTGAAATACTATGCAAGGCTGGGTATCACCACGCATCGAGACGCAGGCGCGTTCCACGCGGACGCGCCTTCCACCGGCCTCGCCAACGAAAACACAAATACGATGCACGATCCGTTTCTCGCGCTTCACCGCGAAGGGAAAATGCCGGCACGATTGCGAATCGACTTTCTCCATCAGGACTCGCCCACCGCGAATCCTCCGTTGCCGACTCTGGCGCAGCGGTTGAAGAATTCTTTCCCGTTTTTCGGCGACGAGTGGTTAAGGACTGGCGGGATCGGTGAGTTTACCGGTGGCGGAGTCGAAGGCCTGCGAGCGATTGCCAAAGCAGGATGGAGAGGCGAAGACCACGCGCTGAATCTGGCCGGAGTCACGGGTCTCATTCGGGACCGCGAGACGGTCAACGCGGAGATTCCGATCACGCCGTTGCGCTGGATTATTTCCCACATTCCGGAGTTCCCCATCGATCTGGCCAATCGGGCCAATGCCATGGGAATTGGCGTGCTCGTCGGCTGGGGACCGTTGCGCGGGGGCACCAATGTGGGTCCGCCGTACCGAATGTTGATGAATCATCCGATCAAGAAGGGGTACCACTCCGACGGTGGAGATATCACCGTGATCAACCCCTGGCTGAATTTCTACACGATGATCAGCGGCAAGAATCTCGCCGGACAGCCGATACTCGGAGACCAGAATCTCACCCGCCAGGAAACCCTGTGGCTCGCCACCGCAGCCAACAAGTGGTTTATCGAAGAGGACGATCTCGGCTCCATCGAAACCGGCAATCACGCCGATCTCGTGGTACTCGACCGGGACTTCTTCACGATTCCAGAAGAAGACATCATCCGAACCCGGTCGCTGCTGACTGTAGTCGGCGGCAAGGTCGCTCACAACGACGGAATTCTCTAACGGCAAAAACCCGCAGACGCCTCACAGCAACAAGAATGTAGCTGGTAGTACGCAATTGAATGCCGGCATATCACGAAACTATGAACTGCCGGCGCCTGAGCCGGTTCGTTCTCCCCCGTTCCAGTCGACGTCAATCCGAACAAACCGAATATAAACATTGAGAAAACCTCAGTTTCATGGAGCTTTCACAAATTCCCAGTGCGAAACGCGCGGGGCCAGTTGAAGTATGGAACTCCGCTCGCTATGACCCCATCGTCTACCAAAAATGTGTGATCAACCAAAAAAAGGAGACAGGGGATGTTTGAACGAAAGAAGAGGTGGATTCGAAGCCGCAGTTGGATTCCTATTCTGATTCTGATTCTGACGAAGACTGCATTGGGCGCATCTGGATATCAGGATTCTCCACAGAGGCTGCTGAACTCCGGCAAACAGGCGTTTTCCAATGGCAACTATGCATCGGCGGAAAACATTCTCCGGCGAGCTGTCCGGGAGGGGAAGGCGCTCAATTTTTCGGATTCTGAGACGGCGCTCGCGCTTGCAGATCTGGGTAATCTTCTGCTGACTCAGGGGCAGTATCAGGAATCCGAGGCATTTCTTGAGCAATCCGTGGCGCTGATTCGAGCCAGCACTACGGCAGATCGGCGCCAGCTTCCGATCGTTATGGGCAACCTTGGGAAGCTCTATCAGAAGACTGGGCGGTTTAAGCAATCCCAGGAGATTCTCAATGAAGCACTTAAACTCAGCGCAGCAGTGCTGAGAGAATTTCCGATATACATCGCAGATCTCCACAACAATCTTGGAGTGCTTCATCTCGAAACCGGAGACACAAAGCAAGCGGAACGCAGCTTCAAGAAGGCGCTGGCGCTGATTGAAGTCGGCCGCAATGACGACGATCCACGACTTGGTCCAATCCTCGCCAACATGGCAGTCGTGTATGGAGCCCAACAAAATTGGAGCCTCGCGGAACGGACACTTCAACGTTCGCTGCGTATTACCGAAGGTTCCGTGGGACCGGAACACCCGGATATCTGCGCCATTCTAGACAACCTCGGCATTGTCTATCTGAAACAGCATGATCTAATCCAGTCCGAAGCGATGCTTAGACGGGCACTCTCCATTCGACGCAGAGTCTTTGGCGCCGACAACACGGACTCTGCGGCTACCGCCGTCGGCCTGGCGGGCGTGCTTGCCGCTCAGGGAAAGTACGACGAATCCGGAGTTCTGTTTGCAGAAGCGCTGCGAACTCAGGAAGAGATTCTTGGCCGGGGAGTCCCCGAGGTTGCCTCTACCATGGAACAGTTCGCGACGGTGCTGCGCCGAACCAACAAGGACGAGCTCGCCGGAGAAATGGAAGACCGCGCTCGATCGATTCGGCTGCAACAGACCTATACGGTACCTATAAAAAGTTTTCGGGCGCGTTAGCCGAAAGGAGGACTCTTCAATCGACGCGGTGCACCACGTAACGGCCGATGAAATAGCCAAGCGCGGCTCCGAGTACGACCTCTGAAACGTAGTGGGATTCCAGAGTCACTCGCGAAAAACCCACGAGGCCGGCTAGTCCGTACGCCACCGGGGCATGCCAGCCAGGTTTCGGATAACGCTCGGCGTAGGCGGTGGCCACAGAGAAAGCGGCAATCGTGTGGCCTGAAGGGAAACTACCGGCGCCTGCAATATAAGTCCTGGCGCCTTTCTTGAACCACGTATCGGTGAAGTCTCCGCCGGGAGGAATAACCGCAGGATTGTTACGTCGAGTAATGTCCTTCATCACCGACGTCAGGATTTCCGAAGTCAGAACAGCCTGGCCCGCAAGCAGGAAAGTTCGCTGGGCATAAACATCGCGACGCGCCAGACCGATTCCGTACAAGGCCAGCGGAACGTAAATCGTCGTCATTCCGGTGCGCGGTCCGCTGAACGTCTTGTTGAATCCGGTGAAGTATTCCGATCTCTTTCGCTGGAAATACCGCGCGCTGTATCCGTCCAGCGCAATCAGTCCTGCCGTTACGCCGATCACGGCAACGGTTGGCTTCAGGTGCCGTCCCCGCGCTGCGGATAAAGGGAACAGCCACATTTTCTTTTGTTCGGACGCGAGGTCGGGGACCAGCCTTTTCCAGCCGTCCATATCGAATCCCTTTTCCGGATTCGTCGCAACCTTTTCAGTAGAAGTCTCATCAGCGGAAACGGGTGTTTGCGGTTGAGCGGATTGTGGCGTGGGTACTTCCGGTGCGGGAATGTCTTGAGCGTCGCACGCTTGCCATGCCACCAGGGAGACCAGAAAAAACAGGCCGGATCTGAACATGGACCGTGGACCTCCGGAAATTCAAAGCATCCTGGATCCGCTTCAGGATCCAGGATGCGTAAGAATTTTAGAATTTCCCGTGTCAGAGTTCACGGTCAAAATCAAAATGCGGCGCGCTTATTTGTTGATGCCACCCAGACGCAGCGAAAACACGTACGAAATTTTGCGGTCCTTTTCGATGTTCGCGCTGGTTTGGAATGCGGCCACATCCACTCCGAAGCCTTTGAAAATCGTAAACCCCAGCCCCGTCGCGCCGTGCCACAGGTTTCGAGTGTAGCGTCCACCGCCACGGAATGTCAGGGGGCCAAAATAGTATTCCGCGCCGCTGCCGAAATTGAATCCGTTCATGCCACGCGCAACTTCGCTCATCGTGGCCCAGCGATTCGTGTGGTAGCCGCCGTTGCCGGAATATCGGACAGGAAGCGTGACCTTTCGATCGGACGGCACGGGAGTGTACGGTGACGAAACAAAATTAACCTGAGGAATACTCGTTGGAATGGTTCCGGGAGGAATCAACTGTGCCACGCTCGGCAGCATGTACTGTCGGCCGGACAGAGATTTCCACGTAATCCGGTTCGCAATTCCATCCACGCCGCCTCCGATATCCCAGTGCCGGGTGACGATCGCCGTGCCGACATCCATTGCCAAACCGTTTCCGGATTTCGCATAGGTTCGGGTCACAACAAGAGGGGTCGTCGTCGGAGCCAGAGTGACATATCCCTGCGCATCGGTATCGAAACGCAACGCCATGTCGGCCGTGTCGTAGTGAATGCCGTGAATGTAGTGATAATTGAAGGCGACGTGAATTCCTTCCCGCTTATTCTTCGTCGTGCTCCCAAATTTGCTCAAGCCACCGGGAAGCGCCAGCCGTCCGCGATATCCGCCCGTGATGGCGTACGCGGCTTGTCCAGTTGTGGTGTCGCCCATCAGAAAAGTAGCGTTCGGTTTGGTGATGGGAGTCGGACTGGAAAGTATCGCAATCAGATTGGGATCGAAGGTCACATCAGTACCCAGAGTCAGGTACGGACCTGCGCCCACATAGATGCCGTGCGACACTCCGTGATCCTTGTCACCCGAAACCGTGAACGTCTTGCCGAACGATGGAGAAACCAAACCTGTGGCTTTGATTTCCGGTGACGGCGTGAATCCGCGATAGGTGTTGAGATCCCGATTGAGCTGTCCTTTGACGATGCTGCTTGCAAACAGGCCGCCGGCAACGTCGGAGTTTCGATTCAGCGTGAGATGAATCGGATCGGCCCCGTACTCGATGGCGCGCAGCGGATCAAATTGTTTATCGCTCGGATCAAAATACTGCCGATTCTTGAACAATTGAATCAGTCCCAGAGGAATCGGGATCGCCCGGTAGGTCTGCTGATCCCCAACCAGCTTGGATGCAATATTGTTGTTGGAGTCCCCAGCGCCGCCCAGCCCAACGATGCGGGCGTCCGAAACAAGATTCTGGGCAAAGCCTGTCTGCATCAACAAGGTTGAGAGGATGGCTAATGCCATCACCAGGCGAACCAGTCCAGTATTTTTCACGATCTGTGGTCCTCGAAAGTTATCCATCGGTTTGCGAACCTCCTGTTGCCAGACGTCATTGGAACAGTGGGCCACCGAACAAGCAAGCCAAGAAATACATTTTTTTCCGGGAAGAGGGGGAGAAACACCCATGACGGACGGGTCAAACGCGGAAAAGCTCCCGGGGCCAATTCATGATCTAATTCGGCGGCCATGGCTCAACCGACCCGGGTTCGGCACAAACTGCTGCGGTTTACATTCGCGCTGTCGATCATTACGTATGTGGACCGCGTGTGTATCTCCACGGCCGCTGGGTCGATCACCCGCGAACTGAACCTGTCCACCGCACAAATGGCGTGGGCATTCAGCGCCTTCACACTGGCCTACGCCATTTTCGAGATCCCCAGCGGACGGCTGGGCGACACCATCGGCCCCAGAAAGGTACTCACGCGAATCGTTCTCTGGTGGTCGGCTTTCACCATGGCCACGGGATTGGTGTGGAGCTACGTTTCCATCCTCACGGCGCGTTTTCTTTTCGGAGCGGGAGAAGCCGGGGCATTTCCCAATATGTCGCGCAGCCTGTCGAGCTGGTTTCCCGAACGCGAGCGCGGCACCGCGCATGGCGTGATGTTCATGGGATCGCGTCTTGGCGGCGCTGTGACGCCGCTTCTGGTAACGCCGATTATGGCCTACGCGGGATGGCGAACGTCATTCTGGATTTTCGGCACGCTCGGCGTCGTGTGGTGTCTCTTCTGGTGGCGCTGGTTCCGCGATGATCCGGCAAAACACCCCGACGTCAATGCCGCCGAGCTCTCCATCATTCGTGAATCCGGTGCACACCAACCCGTCGCAGAAATGCCCTGGCAACAACTCTTCAAACTGCAATTGCTGTGGATCAGCCTGATGTATTTCTGTTACGGGTACTCCCTCTACTTTTACCTGACGTGGCTTCCCACTTACCTTAAGCAGATCCGCGGTTTTTCCGACGCCAGCACAAGCGTGGTGCACACCATCGTGCTGCTCACTGCCGCGGCGACCAGCATTTTGGGCGGACGGCTGACGGACTTTCTGGTCCGCCGCTTTGGGCTTCGCATCGGGCGATCGATCGGTGTAGTGGCGCTGCCCGTCAGCGGAATCGCGCTCGCCGGCGCAGCGCTGACATCCAGTAATGTTGCCGCGGCAGTGCTTCTCGCGATTTCGGCGGGAGCCGGCGATCTGTGTCTCAGCAGCTGTTGGGCGATCTGTCACGACGTCGGACAGGAAGCGTCGGGCACCGTCACCGGCTGCATGAATACGTTTGCGAATATTGGAGGAGCGCTCAGTCCTCTCGTCGTCGGATATTCGGTCAAGTGGTGGGGCTCATGGACGATTCCCCTGTTGATCGCATCGGGAGTGTCTGTGGCAGGTGGGCTGCTGACCTTGTGGATCGATCCGCGGAAGCCGCTGTTCGGATCATCCGGTATTCGTCGCAGCTGAATCAAGAAACGCGTTGATCATCGGCGCCAACCATTCCGTACGTTTGGAACATCTTCCAGAATGCGAGCTGCTTTTTGCGGTTCGGTGAAATCATGCATCTTTGGTATTGGACACATTGCGATGCCCACCTCACGTTTTGGATATGAGCCGCTGCGCGCCTTGCCTTGCTAGCTGGCCCCGAATACCAGGGGTTCGAACAAAGGCAAATCCGGAAAATACGTTTCAATAATTCTTTTCAGATCGGACGCACCTGTGCAAACTTCCGCAAACCATCCACACTGTCTCGCACCTTCAACGTTCTCCATGTTGTCGTCCACAAAAAGCATCTCCTGGCGTCTGTGCGCAACTTCGCGTTGAATTATTTCGAAATAATCCGAACTCGGTTTCTTCACGCCGAGATGACAAGAATAAAAACGCCGGTCAAACAGAGTGTGCAACCATTCAAGCGAATCCAGGAACATCGCCCGCCGATTGTCCTGGTTTGACGCCGCGAAACAAGTGACTCCATTTGCGCGGAGTATGCGAACGATCTCTAGTGCTGCCGGGTCGGCTTCCGCACAGGATTCAAACCACGCGCTCGCAAATTCTTCAACAGTATCGTTCCACTTCCACAATTCCAGAACAGTTGGAAGAATCTCAAAGAGGTCGACCTGTCCGAGCATTGCCAACTGATAGGAGCCTCGAAAGAACTCGCGGAAATTCGCAGGAGTAATGTGGTGCTGGATTTCGAAGTAATCGAAACTCGGCCCGGAAGGTATAAGGACCCCGTCCAAGTCGAAGGCCACACATCGAATCAAGAGATCCTCCGTACAATTCTAAAGAGATATGTTATGCGCTTCAGGGGTCATATCGATAATGGCCCGTGATGACATTGGTAAATAGGACATCCTCCACCTGAGCTCCAGCCCCGATATTGTGGATCATGAGAGGCCTCCCGCTTTGCGAGCGGTCGGATACCAGCCCGATATGTGGGACGCCTGAGGCGAGCCGCCAGGTGACGATGTCGCCGGCGGTGTAGTCGCCAGCCCGGGTAGACACCGGCAACGTCGTGCCGTTTCTCCTGAAGAATTCGGCGAGGTTTGGCACGCGGCGATGGTCGATGTTTGGATCAGGTTTGGACAGACCCCACAATTGTGGATACGAGAGAAAACTGCGAGACATGTCCTGGTTCACGAGAACCTGGAGGTCGAGCCCCGCATGCCGATAGGCCCGAACGAGAACATCCGAGCACACGCCTCGTTCGAGCGGAATGTCGCCTCCTGGGAAGGAGAGCCGACGGTAACTGCCATCGTAAATCCTGGTCGTGCCGACTTGTTGATAAGCACCCTCAAGAACGAGGCCGATTCGAGACAACGTCTGCGCAGCACAGGCTGGTCCAGCCAATGCAGGTAGGAGAAACAGAAGGGCAGTTATCGTCGTCTTTGAAATACGCATAACGGCTACACGTTTAGCCTCAAGCCGCGCGAGCAAAAATTGCAAGTTGTTACGAACGATAGCGCGCAGATTGCCGGCTGCAACGTTTTGCTGGGCCGTCTGAACCGATGCAGGTACTTTCAACGCCAAGCCAATCTGATGCCAGTTGACGTCATCGTTTCCTCCAGAACTTCAACTTCTTTGATTAGCCACCCTTCGTCTGTATTTCGCCAAACATACTTACCGAGACGTTCAATATTCCATGTTCGTCGCAGAATGACGAAATGTCTGGTTGTGACAGTGGCCGACTGTCGAAGAAGTTCCGCTGCCTGTCGGCCGGCTATTTCCAGTTTTTCACGCGTGAAAGAAGTCTCAGCCGAATCGAGCATCGACAGTTGGGCCCGCAACTCTCTCGCCAACTGATCTCGTCCGATCACACTGCCGCCTACCCGACGGTAAGTGAGGTCTGCCGCGAAAGTCTTCATGTACGTCTGGAAGTCCCTATTGCGATACGCGGACTTCGCTCGACCATGAGCAGCATCTAACGCGTCGACGATAGCTCGCTCGTTTTCATTCATGAATCACAAACCGATGTCGACAGCCCCGCATCGGCCCAACGCCATGCCGATCGGAGATCTGCCGTGTTAGCCATCAGTTTACGCCGCTGGTTGTTCTCAAAATACTCTCAATGCGACGTTCTAGAGTTTGTGATGCGCGTCGAGCAGTACCCGCCGAGCATTACGGCAATGGTGAGCATAATGACGTCAGGCCCAAAATATTCCAGGTGCGACTGGAATGCAGAGCCAATCGAAGTCGGCAGAACATCTTGCAATCGCCACGCGAGCTCGGTGCCACTTACCAGAATCCCGGCCACATAACCGACGACAAGCGTTGAGACGTTCCACTTGAAGAACGGCCAAACACCACCAACCGCCAGCGTCACCAGAACGGCAACCGCTCGCCATTCGTTGAACGATACATATTCGAGAACCGGTGAGATTAGCCAATAGTGGTACAAAATCGCACTCAGCGTAGCCGCGATCAAAAGCCCAGCACCGTCGCGCAGTTTGATTGGAACCATAGCCTTCTTCTCCGATGCTGACCATGTAAACTCCCGCATTGTTTCGAAAAATATACCCTTTGTCGATTGACAGTGCCAGATCCAGGGGTGGCGGCCCAACGGTTGCACGCTTCACGCCGCGCCTTGACACCACTTCAGTGACTTCCTTAGAGTACTCAGCGTCGTCATTTTCGGTGTGGAGTCGATGAAATGAAACGTATTCGCAGGTTTGCCCTGCCCCTTCTGTTCCTGATTCCGGCGGGTTCGGCGGTCGCGTTGCCGGATCTGCTGACGGCCTACAAGGAAGATCCCATGGCAAAGAAAAAGGACGCAGACTGCACGCTCTGTCACGAAGCGCCGCACGGCGGCCAGCGAAACTACTTCGGAGATGCCGTTGCCGACAACCTGCACGAAATCACTCCCCTGCTCCGCGCGCAGTTTCCCCAGAATTTTTCGTATCCCGTACTGAAGGTCAACGACAACCTCACCATTCATTTTTCCGATCCGGAAAAAAAGTACGTTGTCGTCGAGGCCAACGGGAAGAAAGTGGAAGTGGGTGTGGAGACCATGACCGTTGATGGTAAGAAAGCCATCACGCCAAAGGAATAATGTCACAACCGGATAAGGCCTACCGCCAGCGCCTGCTCAAGCTGGACACCTGCATTGTGTCCGATGCTCTCGACAAACTGGGACTCACCGGAGTTGCCACCGGAATCCAGCGCCTCGCCACCGACACGAAAATTGTCGGGCCCGTCGTTACCGTCCGGCTCGAAGCCGCAAACGGACGCACCGCAGAACGCCATTTGTGCACGGCCGCGATCGAAGCCGCTCGCCCAGGTGAAATCATCGTCGTCGAACACCACTCGCGCTCGGATTGCGCCGGATGGGGAGGCATTCTCTCCCGCGCTGCGGGCATGCAGAAGATCGCCGGAGTTATCGTCGACGGAATCTGCCGCGACATCGATGAAAGCCGTGAACTCGGCTTCCCGGTGTTCGGACGCGGCGTGTCTCCCGTCACCGCACGAGGCCGCATCATTGAAACAGCATTCAATATTCCGGTGACGATTGGCTCCGCTCCGGTGAAGCCCGGAGACTGGGTCATCGCCGACGGCAGCGGCGTGGTCTTCATCTCCGCCGCGAACCTCGATCTCGTTTTGGAACAGGCCGAGGTGCTACTGGCTCGAGAAGCCCAGCTCGTCGCCGAAATTGAAGCCGGAACTCCCGTGAGTCAGGTAATGTCCCGGACCTACGAACACATGACTCGGAAGGAAACCAAGCGTGAGTAAACGACGAAGTTTTGAAGTGCCCGGCATCGAACACGAGAACCCGATTCCTGCCGCAACTCGGATCGGCTCACTTGTCATGAGCAGCGGAATTTTTCCGAGAGACCCGGCAACCGGCAAGGCTCCGGATGGACTCGAGGAACAATGCGCCATGGTGTTTGCCAATATCCGCCGTGTCATTGAATGCGCCGGCGGCACGACGGAAGACATCATCAAGATTACGGTGTGGGCGAAAGACCGGAAGACGAAGGCTTACGTGAACAAGGAATGGCTGGCCATGTTTCCGGATCCGCACTCGCGTCCGGCGCGGCACACGCTGGTGTACAACGAGCTGCCGGGGAATATGCTGATCCAGTGCGATCTGACGGCGGTGGTGGGCGGTTAGTCACGCGTGGCTGCGGGGTGGTACCATCGGGAACCACCCCTCGCGGGATCCGCTTCGCGATCCCGCTGCCCTCCTGACTCAGGGCAATAATATACTTGACTGACAAGACTTGCTCCTGTAGAGTACTTCCATGAGCAAAGATAAAGAACCCAAGACACTTCAGCAAGCAATTCTCTTCTTCGCCGATTTCGAGAACTGCCGACGTTTTATGGTAGACATGCGCTGGCCTGACGGCAAGGTGCAATGTCCGCGCTGTAGTTCGTTCGATGTGGAATGGCTTCCCAATGCCAAGCTCTTCAAGTGTTATGAGAAGCATGACCGTGTGAAGTTCTCTCTGAAGGTCGGCACAATCTTTGAAGACTCGCCTATCGCTTTGGAGAAGTGGCTTCCCGTAATGTGGATGATTTCAAATTGTAAAAACGGTATCTCTTCATGGGAAGTGCATCGGGCAATGGGAGTGACTCAGAAAAGCGCATGGTTCATGCTCCAGCGCACACGGCTGGCCATGCAAGGCGATTTGATCGAGAACTTCGGCGGCACTGTGGAAGTGGATGAAACATACATCGGTGGCCTTGCGCGAAACATGCACAAAGAGAAGCGCGTCAGGAAATTCGGCAATGGGGCGCGCACTGGCGGATCTGGCAAGACTCCAGTATTCGGCCTGTTGGAGCGCCACAGCGAAAAGGGCAAGAGCAAGGTGCGCGCTGCCGTCGTGCCGGACTCATGGCGCAAAGAGGTTCGCGAAATCATCAGCACTACGGTCGATCAGGGCACCATGATCTATTCCGATGAGCATGGTTCCTATAATGATCTGGAAGCCGAAGGTTTCCGCCATGACTTCGTGAAGCATGCGGAGTTCTATGTCAAAGGCTCCGTGCACACCAATGGCATTGAAAACTTCTGGAGCTTGCTGAAGCGTGGAATCAAGGGAACCTATATCTCCATCGAACCGTTTCACACCTTCCGATATTTGGATGAGCAGGTTTTCCGATTCAATGAACGTGACGGGAATGATAGCGACCGTTTTGAAGCAGTCATGAAGCAGATCACCAATAAGCGTCTTACCTACAAAGAACTCACTGGTAAGGCTCAGGAGGAGCAAACGGAAAACTGTAATTAAGTCTTTCCGATTGGCCTTGAAACGCGGGAAGAAGCGGAAGCCTTGACTGGCCCCCGTTTCTTAGAATTCGGCAGAATCTATTTGTCGGCGGATTCTTAGCCTAGCGATAGTATTTCCTTCCGCCTTAGTGAAGTTTTTATAGGCAGATTGAAATGACTCCAGTGCTGAATCAAATAAAGCATCGAACTGATTTCCGCAAACTGGACATGCCCTCGGCATTTCCTTGAATGCCACAGATACATCCATAATTATCTCTGCGCTGCAGGGCTTACCATTTGCACCTTTACAAACTACGCTGATGAGCTTTAAATCCGCGAAATCGAAAATTAGCTCCTTATGGGTTGGAGACACGATGCCTCGCGGTTTTTTTTGGTTTGGGTCCGGGACGGATGGCTTTCATTGCCGATTTCTTCCGCTCTGCCTCAATCCGTCTTTGAAGTTCCTCATGGGAAACCGACAGAACTTGCTTCATCGCGCCCTTAAAACGCTTCAATGCTTCGGAACCTTCAATCAATTTCGTAGTCTTACTGGCGTTCATGCCACTAATTTATCGCTTCTACCGGAAAAACAATCCAGTTAAATCAAGATTCCCGATCTTTTTTGGAGCAGGAATTCCTTCGGCGACAATTCCGCCCAGGGCCTTTGTACTTTTTGCGGAAATTGGATAATGGAAATGGATTCCAGATCTCTTGCTCGATTTGACATAGCGAGTAAGTAATTCCAATGGTTCAAATCCATCCACAAACTTATTCACTCGTTTCCTTCTATTTGCCCATGCAATCATATCGGCCGCCTGCAACGCATTAACGGCCACTGGCGTATCGAAAGAAATTGCACCGGTATAAAATTCTTTTATCTGGCTTTCGTGTTCTCGAAAGAATCTGTGCGATTCCATCATTTGTCCGTTTTCGGAAGATTGAGAAACTACATAGGCTATTTGCTTAAGGCTCGGATGATCTCTGACTGCCAAATGATTCAGCATCATGCACCAGAAAAACGCCAATGGAGCGGGGCCAAACAGCCCTTTATACTTCTCGCCCGGAAAATGCTCCCGGAATTCCTGATTCTCGATTTCTGTCGTAATGGAATACTGCTTATGATCGTTGATGACCTTGACGAGATCATGGAACAACGCTCGTCTCTCTTGCGCGTTCAAATATGAAAGGCGAGCACGTGGAGCGAACTCCTTCATGTGAATCGGTGGAGCAACCCGATGGAGTGCTAATTTTCTGTCCCACTCATATTCGAATGCAAAGAATGATTTTCTGGGAAAAAGCGGGCCACCAATGACCGAAATTTTGGAATCGTAGTCTGTCCCGCTGTCGTCAATATAGCAGCTCAGTGATGCCAAGAGTGTTGCTCTACTAGCAAGATGCCACCACAGATCGAGCAGCCCTTCCGGGCAATCATCCGACGGATGGCCATAATCTGGGAATTTCAACTTCCCTCCTTTTGGAGGGCAACAACATCCTACACCGTTCTGTCAGTGAAGTATATTATTGCCCTGACTCAGGAGGGCAATGTTGCCCTCACCAAAACTGACTCACAGCCCTACTTCTGCATTTGGTCGAGCAGGCGCTGAAGTTCCTGCAGCTTTGCTCCGGCTTCACTGAGCTTTCCATCCGAGGTCAGCTTTCGATAATCGTTGAATGCCTTGTTGGCCTGCTCGATCAGCTGTTTGGTGGATGCCGCTGCGACTGGAGCACCTGCGGCAGGAGCCGCAGCAGGCGTGGCATTCGGCTGTCCCGCAATCAGCGAGGAAAGCGCATCCGAGAACCGCGGACCGTATGCGAGCCGGTCCTGCGTGATCAGTACGACCAGCCGCAGCTCCGGCATCGGACTCTTCTCCGCCTGCAGGTAAATGGGTTCCGCAAACAACAATGTGTTTTCGAGCGGGATCACCAGCAGATCCCCACGAATCACCGTCGATCCCTGCTGATTCCACAACGTGAGCTGCGACGAAAGCTGGGGATCCTGATCAATTCTCGCTTCGACATTCAATGGACCATCGACAAACCGGGTCTTGGGAAACTGGTATGCCCGGAGTTTTCCATATGCAGCTCCGTCGCTGCGCGCCGCCATCCAGCCGATCATGTTGTTCTTGTTCGCCGGAGTGAACGGAAGAATGGAAACAAACTCCGCGTTCTTTTCGCTGGGAAACTGCATCAGGCTGAGGAACGGCTCAATCACATTTGTCGAGCGCTGTCCGGACTGCGACCGGCTCTGCTGGGCGATGGTCCAGAGGTCTTCCTTGTTATAGAACACCTGCTCGTTGGTGACGTGGTAGTTCGAATAAATCGTTGCCTGAGCCTGAAACAAAACTTCCGGATAACGGATGTGACTCCGCAACATCTCCGGCATCGCCGCAGCATTTTTGAACAACGACGGGAACATGCGCTGGTAGGCCTGGATCAGCGGGTCCGAAGCATCGAATACGTAAAACGACACCGCACCATCGTAAGCGTTCACCACCACCTTCACGCTGTTGCGGATGTAATTCACCGTCTCGTTTCCGATGTTCAGGTGCCGCGCGTACGGATACTGGTCCGACATCGTGAACGCGTCCATCATCCAGTACATGGCGCCATCGCCGCCGATCACCATGTACGGATCGTCGTCGAACACCAGAAACGGCGCGATCGCCTTCGTGCGCTCACGAATATTGCGACGCATCAGGAGCGCGCTGTCGGAAGTGATGTCATCCGAGAACGGCACCTTTGTCAGATCGCCCACGGTCCACGCCAGCATCAGCCTTCGGAGGAAGCCACCCATCCGAATTCCGCCGGTTCCTTCGTATGCCGAATAACTGCTGGCCTCGCCTTCCGGATAATTGAATTCCTTCTGTTTCGTTTTCACATACACCGGCCAGTCGGTGATTTCCCCGAAATAAATTTCCGGCCGCTTGAGCTGAATCTGCGGTTCGGTGCTCACCACAGGCATATTCGACAGAACGAACTGCGGCAGCCCTTCCCTGGTGAAATCCGTTACCGAATTCATCGTGGCGCCGTAGCCGTGGGTATAAACCAGGCGCTCATTCACCCAGTTCAAGGTGCCGGCGGGAAATTTGTTTCGGTCCAGTTCACGCGGCGCGAGCATCATTTCGCGCGTCTTTCCGTTAATGACGTAGCGGTCGATATCGACATCGCGGAAATCGTAGTAGGTTCGAATTTCCTGAATCTGCCGAAGCGTCGACTGCAGGGCCCGCCAGTCCCAAAGACGGATGTTCTCTATTGTCGGAGCATGCGCCACCGGGTCGAACACCGTACTCGTGGTTCGAGGTTCGAATGGAATCTCTTCAACCTGATCGAGTCCGTAGGCCTTGCGCGTGAATTCAATGTTGTTCCGAATGTACGGTGTCTCTTTGACGAATTCATTTGGCTTCACCACAAATGTAGACACGTAGCCCGGAATCAGAATTCCGGCCACAGCGAATGTCAACACCGGGAGAATCAGCGCAGCAATCAGATTTCGGATGTGACCGCCGCGGGCACTGGCAAAGGCAATCAGGGCGCCGATCATCAGCGCCGCGATCACGAACCATCGTCCCGGCAGATTCACGTGATCATCGACGTAACCAACTCCGGTAATAAGGCCGTGCCCTTCCAGAATCATCGAATACCTGGAAACGTAAACCTGGGCGGCGATCGCGGTGAGCAACACACCCAGTCCCACCGACACTCCTCTGAATTTTCCGCTGACGTCAGTAACGGCGGTGATGGCGGCAGCGACCATGCCAATCACACTGATCGTCAGGAACCAGCCGGACAGGGATTGCAAAACCGGAAGCGTGAAGAAATAGAACGACAGCGGCTGGCCGAAAATCGGATCGAGCATGCCCGACGGGCCGGGCCGATTGAGAAACAGAGCGAACGTGTTCCAGTCGCCGGCGAACGCAACTCCAGACATCAATCCAATCACGCCTGCAACCGGCAATGCGAGCTTTCGCAAGGAGTCTGAGGAGGGCATCGGGATGTTGTCCGCCCCAAACTGAATCAGCGATCCTCTTCGGAGACCGCCCGCCGGAGTGACCAGCCGAAACAACAACCACACGAGGAATCCCGATCCGATGCCAAACGCAAGAAAGGTGGCGCCCTGCGCGCGCAGCTGATACCAGTACACGGATTCGAACCCCACACTCTCAAACCATAGCTTTTCCACATAAACAGAAATGGCCTGAAACAGCAGGATGAAGGCGACAACAATCAGCGCGATACGAATCAACAAACGGCGGGCCGCGCGAGGATCAAGTTGAGCGTGATATTCCAGTGGGCGCATCCGGGCATGGTATCCCATTCATAAGCGGAATTGGCTTATCTCTGGTCTCGAAAGTTTGGCATCATAACCGACTGGAAAGAACCAAAGATGAACTACTGCAATAATACAGGAGGGAATTTATGAAAATTTGTATGGTTGGGCAGGGCGCATTTGCAAAGAAACATCTGGATGGCCTTGCGAGAATCAAAGGCGCAGAGGTGGTCACCATCGCCGGAGGCAGTCCCGAAACGACCGAAGCCGTCGCAAAGAAATACGGAATTCCGCACTGGACGACGAAACTGGAAGAATCGCTCGCCCAACCGGGAGTTGAAGCCGCCATCATCACCTCGCCCACGCAGGTCCACGCCAAACAGGCAGTGCAGGTGATGCGCGCCGGCAAACACGTCCAGGTTGAAATTCCAATAGCCGACAATCTGGCCGATGCAGAAATGATCCTGAAGGTGCAGAAGGAAACCGGACTCATCGCCATGGGCGGGCATACGCGGCGCTTCAACCCCAGCCATCAGTGGATTCACAACAGAATCAAGAAAGGCGAACTCACACTGCAGCACCTGGTGGTCCAGACGTTTTTCTTCCGAAGAACCAACATGAATGCCGAAGGCAAACCGCGCAGCTGGACAGACCACTTGCTCTGGCATCATGCCTGCCACACTGTCGACCAGTTCCAGCATCAGACCGGCCAGGTCGCTTCCGAAGTCCACGCCATGCAGGGTCCGATTCATCCGCAGCTCGGAATCGCCATGGATATGAGCGTTCAAATGAAGGTGGCGTCCGGCGCAGTTTGTACGCTGGCGCTGTCATTCAACAACGAAGGTCCGCTGGGCACGTTCTTCCGGTACATCTGCGATAACGGCACATACATTGCCCGTTACGACGAACTCATCGACGGCGCCGACAAGCCGATCGACGTCTCGAAAGTGGATGTCTCGATGGATGGCATTGAACTGCAGGATCGCGAATTCATCTCCGCCATTCAGGAGCGGCGCGAACCGAAATCCAGCATCGAACAGGTTCTGCCGGCGATGCGAACTCTCGATCGGCTGGAAAAAACGCTGAAGTGAGCAAACCCACTTTTGACCCGGGATTTACGCAGCAGGTCGGCGGTGTTCTGCGGCGCGCCATCAACAAGGACGGAACGTTCAACGTCCGGCGCCGCCGAACCCGCTGGAGGGATGTCCATCCATACCTCCATCTCATCAATATCGGCTGGGCCAAATTCCTCGGCCTGGTGTTTGTCAGCTACCTTCTGGTCAATACCCTCTTTGCCGGCATCTATTACTTCATCGGCCCGGATGCGTTGCAGGGGCACGACACGCAGGACAACTACGGCCGGTTTCTCAGCGCCTTCTTTTTCAGTGCGCATACATTGACCACTGTCGGCTATGGGAATCTGGCACCGCGCGGAACCGCATCCAATGCGGTCGCTGCATTTGAAGCCATGGTCGGATTGATGGGCTTTGCCGTGGCAACCGGCCTTCTCTTCGGCCGAATCTCACGGCCGTCAGCACGAATCGGATTCAGCGCAAGAATGCTGATTGCTCCATATCAGAACGGAACCAGTCTTCAGTTCCGCGTGGTCAACCTGCGGCCAAACATGCTGATGGAACTGGAAGCCAGTGTTTTACTGATGACCGTCGACGGTCCTCCCGGCGCTCTCACGCGAAGTTTCACGCGATTGACTCTGGAACGCGACCGCGTCTTTTACCTTCCGCTGACGTGGACGATCGTTCATCCCATCGATTCCAGCAGTCCATTGCATGGCCGGACCGCGGAAGATCTGGCGAGGCTCCAGGCCGAGTTTCTGATTCTGATCAAGGGATACGACGACACATTCAGCCAGACGGTCCACTCGAGGTCTTCCTATCGTTACGACGAGTTGGAATGGAATTCGAAATTCACGACGGCATTTCACATCGATGCGGCGGGGGATGTCGTTTTGGATGTGGACGAAGTGAGCACATTTACCCGATTGCCGTGATTCAGCAGCAACGAAACGATCACGCTCGAAAAAATTATGGATTAACGATGCATTGAAGCTTCGCGATAGACAAGCCCTCAAAAAATTTCCGTCATTCCTGAAGAGTCTGTGTAGAGTATTTCGATTACAAGGAGATACCCATGAAAGAGAAGCTCGCGTTCGTACGGCTACCGATTCTGTTGTTCGTTCTCTTCTTTGTAGGGAGGATTGCATTGGGCGCTGCGATGGGCGTGAGCAAAGAGTCCTACGATATATCGAATCGAGTGTTCTCGATGGTGATCCTGCAGGTTCATGTTGCACTGCTCTGGGGAGCGGTTGGCCGGCGGTATCGAGGATATGGAGTCGGTGAAACTGTTACTGCGGTGCTTCTCGCCATACTCGCTTCACAAATTCTTATCTTCGCGGGAACGGCGTTCTCTTACCTGGCGGGAATGGATACCTTGTTTAACTTTCCCGAGGCTCTCAATCAGAAGGCGGCAATCGGGTTTGGAGCGGCGATGGGATCTCGCGCCATCACGTTTATCGCGAATTGCGCTTTTGGCGCGATCCTCGCTGCGATCGGCTGGGCCATGGGAGGACTTCTTCCTCAATCTGAGCCTGCGCACCGCAGCTGAAAAGCCCTTGACAGGTTCTGGAGCCGCCTGAATACTCAATAATTCTGATTACACCCCGCACTCAAGCTGAGGAACAGTGAAACCAACAATCGTACGCAAAATTCAACGCGCCAATCCCGAGTCCATTCGAATGCTTGGGGAATACGGCGTCGCCACCGTTCATGAAGCCCAGGGCCGAATCGGCCTGATGCGTCCGTACATGCGGCCGATTTATTCCACCGCGCGCGCGGCAGGCAGCGCGGTCACTGTTTCGAGTCATCCCGGCGACAACCTGATGATTCATGCGGCGATGGAACTGGTGAAGCCAGGAGATATCCTCGTCGTAACCACGACTTCGGAATCCACCGATGGCATGTTCGGAGACCTCCTTGCCGCCTCGTGCCAGGCGCACGGCGTGGTCGGATTGATTATCGATGCCGGAGTTCGCGACGTGATCGATATCACCGAGATGGGATTCCCGGTGTGGGCGAAGGCGATTCATGCTCAGGGCACAGTTAAGAACACGGCCGGTTCCGTCAATGTTCCGGTGATTTGTGCCGGAGCGCCGGTTCAGCCCGGAGACATCATCGTGGCAGACGCCGACGGCGTTGTGGTCGTTGCGCGGAAAGACGCCGACGCAGTTGCAGGGCTCTCCAAAGAACGCGTGGCCAAGGAGGCCAAGTCCCGCGAGCGCCTGAAAAAAGGGGAACTCGGGCTTGATTTTTATGGCTTGCGTGCCAAGTTGACCGAGCTTGGTGTTCAGTACGTGGACGAAACCAAGGAGTAGAGCAATTTGCAGGCATCGACGTTTCTGCATTTCACATTCTCGCTGAGCCACAGGCCGCTGAGAGCGGCTGAGCCATCGGCAAGCCAGCGCTGATTTGCCGCAAAGGAGTTCGGCAATGAAGTGGAAACCATCGATCGGCTTCATCGGCTTCGGCGAAGCCGGCTCCCACATTGCCAGCGGCCTGCAAACAGAGGGACTCGACCACCTGTTCACCTTCGACATTCGCGACGTTCGCGTACGAGCCGCGCAATGCCGCACCACAGTTCAGGAATCTCCTTCCGCACTGGCCGGATCCAGCGACATTATGATCGCCGCAGTGACCGCCACGTCCGCGCTTGAGGCGGCCAGACAAATCGCACCTTTCCTGAAAGCTCATCATCTATACGTCGACATCAATTCCGTTTCTCCAGCGCTCAAGCAGGAAATCGACGCCCTCATACGACAAACCGGAGCCGCGTTCGTCGAAGCCGCCGTCATGGCTCCGGTCCCGCCATATGGTCATCGAGCCCCCATGCTATTGGGTGGAAACGGCGCAGCCCGTTTTGCCGAAACCATGTCGCCATTCGGCATGCGTCTGGAAGTGCTGGATGGGAAAGTTGGCGCTGCAGCGGCGGTCAAGATGTGCCGCAGCATCGTCGTAAAAGGATTGGAGGCGTTGATGTTCGAGTGCGTGCTCGGCGCAAGTCGATATGACGCGGACGATCGGGTGTTTGCATCACTGAACGAAAGTTTTCCGGGAATCGATTGGAAGAAACTCGCAGATTACATGATTGGGCGCGCCGTGATTCACGGAGAACGGCGGGCTCACGAAATGGATGAGGTTGCCGAAACGCTTCGCGGCATCGGCATCGATCCCATCATGGCCGAAGCGACAGCACGGCGTCAGGCATGGAGTGGCGAACTTGGCTTGAAGGCGAAGTTCGGCGCCGGGGGTCCTGCCAGTTATCGCGACGTGCTGGACGCCATCAACACATAACGGAGATCACATGAAAGTCAGATATTTCCTTACACTGTCCCTGATTCTTTTGACTGCAGTTCCGGCGGCAGCTCAGTCCAACTTTGTTGTTTCGGAGTACCTCAGAAATTATCGCCCGCCATCCGAAGCGGCACCGCCGGTGAATCCACCATCGACCATGGCTCAATTTCTTCGAACCGGTGAAATCCCGATCTCGCTAAGCGACGTCGTGAACATGATGCTCGATCAGAATCTGGACATCGCCTCCAATCGCCTGACGCCACGCTCGTCGGCACTCCAGACCCTGGTGTTCTACAAGTTCCTGCAACCATCGCTGTCGTTTACCGGAACGGTTTCGCGCAACACCGCAGCCAGTACAACGCAGCTGAATGGAGCCGCTTCACTCAGCACGCTCCAGCACAATTTCTCGACCAGCTATACCCGATCTCTGGCGACGGGCACCACACTGGGCGTTACCGCAACCATGGCAAGAACGTCGTCGAATAACACCTTCAGCACCTTCAATCCTTCGTATTCCGGCAGGGTGACATACTCCGCTTCTCAGCATCTGCTCCAGAACTGGGGGCGTAACGTCAATTTGCGCCAGATCCGCCAGTCTGAAAACAACGAGAAGATCTCGCAGACGGCGTTTGAAATCCAGCTGACCAGCCTTCTGGTCACGGCGCAAAAGGCATACTGGGACCTGGTCTTTTCCGAAGGCGACCTCAAGGTGAAACAGGATTCGCTCGAACTGGCAAAACGAACACAGAGTGAAAACGAGCAGAAAGTCGAAATTGGAACCATGGCCAGAATCGATGTCGTGCAAACCAGACTGGATGTCGCAACACGCAACGACGTTGTTGTCGGAGCGACGGGCACGGTTACCCAGTCGCAGGATCAGATCAAGAAACTGATTTCAGACAGCAAGGATCCGGCGATGTTCCTGATCAACCTCAAACCCATGGAATCGCCGAAGCCTCCGGTCGCCAGCGATATTCCATCTCTTCCCGAAGCCATCGCAACGGCGCTGGAAAACCGGCCCGAAATTCGCCAGGCGCTGCTGGATCTGAAGAACAAGGAAATGGATGTCGAGTACACGAAGAACCAGAAGATGCCCGTTCTCGACCTCAACGCCAGCTATACCCAGAACGGCACCGGCGGTACTCAAACCGTACGCGGCAACGTGCTCGGCTCAAGCGTCGTGACGCAAGTGATTCCAGGCGGAGTCTTCGACGCCTTCCAGCAGCTGTTCGGCTACAAATACACCGGCTACTCCCTTGGATTCACATTCACGATTCCCGTGGGCAACCAGGCGGCAGCGGCGGATTTCAGCCGCGCCGTCAATGAAAGAAAACTATCGAACTCCAAAATCGATGCAACGGTTCAGGGGATTGAACTCGACGTGCGCAATGCGCTGACAGCTCTGCAAGTCGCGGGCTCTCGAGTCGATACGGCTCGACTGACCCGGGACCTCGCCAAACAAACGCTGGATGCGGAGCAGCAGAAGTTCGAGCTTGGCACTTCGGTTCTCAGAAACGTTCTGGAACAACAGCGCACGCTGGCGCAGGACGATTCCGCTCAGCTCCAGGCGGATGTGAATTACACCAAGGCTCTGGTCGATCTGGATCGGGCGACGGGTATGACGTTGAAACGCAATAATATCCAGGTCGAAAAGGCGCTCAAGCCGCTGCCTTCAAACGGCCGAACGGACTAGAAGCGTTGCGAACCAGGCATTGAAGCCGACAAATCGGTGTGGGCGGATAGTACTGACTACCCTGCGTTCTTTTGGTATGATCCACGGATTCTGATGGCGACGGTATTGAAAGACATGATGAAACGAGTCGCGGTAACGGGGTTCGCAATCCTGTACATCGTCATGGTGTGCACGATCTCGGAGTACCGGACTGCCAATTGGATCGAAGCGGCGACGCATCGGCCGGACTCGCTCGCATTCTCGAGCCTCGGCAAGGCTCAGGTTTATGTCCCGCATTACCGGAACGCACGGATTCTCCAAAACCAGTTTGTGGTCGAAGCTCCCAATATCGCCACCGGGATTTCGATGGCTGTCGACCGGCATCTCTCTCTGGCTGTGGATTCCCGAATCTACGATCAATCCCCAACTCGTGTTCCCTCTCGCGCTCCCCCGTCCCTAATCTAATTCGGGGTTTCGTTCGCGGACTGGCGCCGAAGCATCGGCGTTACGTTAATTCCATTTTTCCGTATTGATAAAACTGAGAAACCTATTTTGAGACTTAAGCATTATTATTTTCTTGTTTGTGCGGTTTCCGCACTACTGACAGTTCCCGGCTGCGGCGGAACCTCGCCGCAAGCCGGCACTCCGCAGTCGCAGCCCGCCGGCGAGCGAGGACAGAACTCGCAGCGAGGCGGCGGCCGTGGCGGCGGGCAGGCTGCCGTCGACGTGCGGACCACCACGGTTCAACGCATCGCCGTGCAGCGTCAAATCGACTTGTCCGGCAACCTGGTGTCCAACGACCAGGTCAAGATTTCCACCGAAGTGGCCGGCACCGTACTGGAAGCGAACATTGAGATCGGCCAGGAAGTGCGTGCCGGGCAGGTACTGATCAAACTCGACGAACGCGAATTGCAATTTGCGCGGGACCGCGCCGAAAGCGCCCTGCGGCAAACCGAAGCTCAACTGGGCATCGACAGTGCAAAGCCCCTGGTTGTTCCACCCGATGAGCAGATCGCAAGCGTACGAACCGCGATTGCCAATCGCGATGATGCAAAAACGAAATACCTTCAGGCTCAGGAACTGGTTCGCAAGGGGCTTATTCCGAAAGCGGATCTTGATACCAACGAGACGCGATTGAAAGTAACCGAAGCGACCCTGCAGTCGGCCCTCGAATCGATTCGCTCGCTCAAGGCAAGCCTGCAGGACCGGCGAGCTGCAGTACAGCTTGCTCAGAAAAAGATTGAAGATTCCACAGTACGCAGTCCCGTCAATGGGGTGATTTCCGAGCGTCTCGTTCAACGTGGTGAGTTTGTGCGGGAGAATACGCAAATCGCCACGATCGTGCAGCTCAATCCGTTGCAGCTGCGCACTGCGGTTCAGGAGAAATTTTCCAGTCTGATTCAGCCGGGCCTGCCGGTGCAATTTGCAGTGGAACCTTTTCCAGGACAGGTCTTCACCGGCAGGATCGCCAATATCAGCCCTTCAATCGACCAGGGGACCCGGACCTTTCCAGTCGAGGTTCGAGTCGAAAACGCCAATCGCAAACTGAAGCCCGGGTTCTTCGCGAAAGGAGTCATCCTTACCGGACGCGATTCCAACGTGATGGCGGTTCCCGAAGATGCCGTATCGACACTCGCCGGCGTTTCTTCGGTATTTGTGATTGCGAACGGCATCGTGCGGCAGCAAAGCGTCACGCTGGGAGCGCATGAGGGGAAATTCCTCGAAATCCTCGACGGCCTACAGGGCAATGAAATGCTGGCGGTCAGCAACCTGAATCAGCTGGTAACAGGGACCGCGGTCAAGACAGGAACTGCCGATTCCGCGGAAGCTGTACAGCCGCAGGGCGGATCCACCAAACCTTCCAAAGGAAGCCGGAAAGGTACCCAATGAAGCTCGCAGACGTCAGCATTCGCCGGCCCGTATTTGCGTTCATGATGTCGGTGGCCCTGGTCACCATCGGAGTCTTTTCTTACAAGGATCTCGGTGTGGACCTCATGCCGAGAACCGAATTGCCGAATGTGAACGTCAACGTCCGGCTCCCCGGCGCCAGTGCGGAGGAAGTGGAATCGCAGATCACCAAGCCCATCGAAGAAGCGGTGAACTCCATTGCCGGCATCGATGAACTGCGAACGACGTCGAACCAGGGTCAGGCCAACGCGAATATCACCTTCACTCTTGAAACGCCGATTGATGTGGCCGTTCAGGATGTCCGCGACAAGATTGGCCCGATCGTCAACAAGTTTCCAAATGACGCCGGCCCGCCCGTCATTCAGAAGGCGGATCCGGACTCTTCGCCGATTCTCACGCTGGCCATGTACGGCAAACGCGATCCCAAGGAACTGACGGACCTTGTGGACCGGGACATCAAGCAGGTTCTGGAAACCATCAACGGCGTGGCCAGCGTGCAATTCAACGGCGATCGGCGGCGACAGATTCAACTTCTGCTGAATGCCGATCGATTGAATGCATACGGAATCACCGTGGATCAAATGCGCCAGGCGGTTCAACGGCAGAACGTGGAAATACCGGGCGGCACGTTTATCTCCGGGCCCTCGGAGATTGCACTCCGGACCATGGGCCGGCTGGACAATGTCGAGGACTTCAATCGCATCATCCTCTCCCAGCGGAATGGGTCGACGGTAACTTTCCGGGATGTCGGGCAGGTTGTCGATACTGTCGAGGAAGTTCGAAACGTCGCGCGAGTCGATGGGGAAACCGCCGTATCGCTGGCCATTCAGAAGCAAACCGGCACAAACACCGTGCAGGTGGTGGATGATGTACTCAACCGCCTCGAAACCATCAAGAAAACTCTCCCGCCGGATATTCAAATCGCGGTGCGCCGCGACCAGTCTGTGTTTATTCGCCGCTCGATCGAAGACATCCAGCATCATCTGATTCTTGGAAGCCTCCTCGCGGCCATCGTCGTGTTTTTCTTCCTGCGCAACGTTCGCAGCACCATCATTGCTGCGGTCGCGATACCGGTCTCGCTGATCGGCACCTTCGCCGTAATGCGGGCGCTCGGCCTGACGCTGAACAACATGACGCTGCTCGCGCTTTCACTGGCTACCGGCATCGTCATCGATGACGCCATCGTCGTGCTGGAAAATGTATTCCGTTATGTGGAAGAGAAAGGCATGACGCCGCGCGAAGCAACGTCGCAGGCGACGGAAGAAATCGGCCTTGCGGTTCTGGCAACAACGTTGTCGCTGGTCGTGATTTTCCTTCCCGTGATTTTCATCACCGGACAGATTGGACAATACCTGCTGGCATTTGGAATTGTGTCCGCTTCCGCCATTCTGCTGTCGATGTTCATTTCGTTCACGCTGACTCCCGCAATGTGCGCCACATGGCTGCGCGCAGCCGATGCTGGAAGCCATGACAGGAAGTCCAAATCGAAGGGCGTCTACGCCTGGATCGACCGGGCCTACGGGAGGATGCTGACATTCAGTCTTCATCACCGGTTCGTCATGTTGGTTCTTGCGCTCGGTGTTACCGCTTCGGCGGTTTTGCTCTATCCGCGAATTGGAACCGAACTTGTTCCCGAAGACGATCAGGGAGAATTCAACGTCAGTCTCAACCTGCCCACGGGAACGACGTTCCAGCGTACGCAGGAATACTTCGCCGATTTCGAGCCAATGCTGAGAAAACTGCCTGCCGTTCAGACAATTTTCTCGAGCATTAGTTCAGGCCAGGCGAATTTCTTCGTCGGGATGACGCCGCTTGAGGATCGCGAGCTGGGGCTTTTCGAAAGGTTGCGCACAGCGATCGGCATGGCTCCTCCTAAAGGGAAAAACATCGTTTCTCAACAGGACCTGATTCGCCGCGTGCGCGCATTGGTCCGCACGCGATACCCGGGCATACGAAGCAACGTGTCCGGCGGCACGGATTTGTCGGGCGCATCCACGGCGGGTGGTAACGGGAACAACAATGGCGGCAACAATGGCGGAGGCGGTGGCGGCAACCGCTTGCAGATGCTGATTGAAGGACCGGACATCGCTCAGCTGCAAATCTACGTTGTCGCGCTGATGGAAAAGTTGAAAACCATCCCCGGAGTGGCCGAGGTGAATACGAACTTCCAGCCGACCCAACCGGAATTGCGCGTCATGGTCGATCGCGCACGAGCTGCCGATCTGGGCGTCTCCATCGATTCCCTGGCGAACAATCTCAGGACACTCGTCGGCGGAGAACTGGTTTCGACGCTCAAGGACGGAGACAATCAATACGATGTTCAAATGCGGCTGGACAAAGATTTTCGCGACGATCCCGCCAAGCTGAGCAACCTTCTGGTTCCGGCCGCCGGCGGACGCGTCGTGCGCGTCAGTGATGTTGCACAGCTGAAGTCGGATTACGGCCCATCGCGCATCGATCGCTACCAGCGTCAAAGGAATATCAACGCACAGGCCAACCTCGACGGGATCGCGCTCGGCGATGCCGTTGAATTGGCTCGGGCGAAAATCAATGAACTGAATCTGAAACCGGGCTATCAAATTATTTTTACCGGCAGCGCGAGAACGCTCGCAACAGCATCCAATGATTTCACATTGGCGATGCTGCTGGCGGTCGCGTTCATCTTCATGGTGCTGGCCTCGCAGTTCAACAGCATGATCCATCCGCTGACGATCATGACGGCCCTCCCGCTCAGCCTGCCGGCAGGGCTGATGGCGTTGCTGATCGCCGGAAAGACGCTGAATGTCTATAGCGGAATCGGAATGCTGATGCTGTTCGGTATCGTGAAGAAGAATTCCATCCTGCAGGTGGACTACACCAACACGCTTCGCGATCAGGGCATGGAGCGGCACGCAGCGCTCATCTCCGCCAATCACGTCCGGCTTCGGCCGATTCTGATGACGACGGTGGCCATCGTTGCGGGAATGCTGCCGATTGCATTGGGACGAGGCGCCGGTGCAGGCTCCCGCGCTTCGATGGCTATCACCATTATCGGCGGGCAAATGCTGTGCCTGCTGCTCACGCTGCTGGTCACGCCAGTGGTGTATTCGTACTTCGACGATATTCGGGAATGGAGATCGTCACGCGTCTTTTCCTGGGTTCGCTCACGCACTCAGAGCAGCGAAAAATGAGGGAATGAGGGGACTGTCCCCTCTGTCCCCGCATTTTAGCGATGAACACCGGGAGCTTCGTGGCCGGTGCGCACGACATATTCCTCATATGAACCGCTGTAGGCGTGCGGCTGCACTTCGGTGCCAGTCTCTCCACCAAGTTCCAGCACGCGATTGCTGAGGCCGCGCAGGAAGCTGCGGTCGTGCGAGACAAAGAGCATCGTGCCTTCAAAGTCCTTGAGCGCGGCGATCAGCATTTCCTTGGTCGCAAGATCGAGATGATTGGTCGGCTCGTCCAGCACCAGAAAATTGGGAGGATTGAACAGCATCCGCGCCATCACGAGACGGGTCTTCTCTCCCCCAGACAGTGCGCGGATCTTCTTGTCGACCTCGTCGCCGGAGAATTGAAATGCGCCGGCGAGATTACGCAGCGATCCAATCGTATCCTTGGGAAAGTCCTGCTGAAGCTGTTCGTCGATCGTCAGGTCCGGATTGAGAAGATCGAGAGCCTGCTGCGCGAAATAACCCATCTTCACCGTTGCGCCCACTCGGACTTCGCCTGCGTCCGGAGCAATGGCGCCGGCAACCATTTTCAATAGAGTCGACTTCCCCGCTCCATTTTTCCCCATGACACACCAGCGCTCGCCACGCCGTACCGTAAGGTTCAGACCGTCGTAAATGACATGACGGCCATAGGCCTTCGTCACTTTCTCGATCATCACCACCTGGTCTCCCGAACGTGGAGGCTGACGGTACTCGAAACGCACCACGCGGCGCTTTTTCGGAAGCTCTACCTTTTCAATTTTGTCCAGGGCCTTCACGCGGCTCTGTACCTGAGCGGCCTTTGCGGCGTTCGCAGCGAATCGATCGATGAAGCGCTGTTCCTTCGCGAGCATGGCCTGCTGCCTGGCGTAAGCAGCTTCGCGATTGGTTTCGCGGATTTCACGTTCGCGTTCGTAGAAGTCATAGTTTCCGGAATAGACCGCGATTTCGCCACCGTCGATCTCGGCAATCTTCGTGACGATGCGGTTCATGAATTCGCGGTCGTGCGAAGTCATCAGCAGCGATCCGGGAAGCGACTTGAGGAATGCCTCCAGCCAGACGATCGATTCGATGTCGAGATGATTCGTCGGTTCGTCCATCAACAGGACGTCGGGACGGCCAAGCAGCACGCGCGCCATGGCGACGCGCATTTTCCAACCGCCGGAAAGCGCACCGACGTCGCCGTCGATGCGTTCATCGTCGAATCCGAGACCGTAGAGTACTTCGCGAGCCTGGCTCTCGAGGGAATAGCCATCGAGGTGCTGGTATTCTTCCTGCACTTCGCCAAATCGCGCGAGTGTCTTCTCCATATTGGCGGCCTGCGCGGGATCGGCCATGGAGTGCTCCAGCGATTCCAATTCGTGGTGGAGATCTCCGAGGCGGCCGCTGCCTGCAATGGATTCGTCGAGAACCGAGCGGCCGGACATTTCCTCAACGTCCTGGCGGAAGTAACCGACGGTCAGCTTCTTTGCGACCGATAGATCACCGTCGTCCGGTGTCTCCTCGCCGGTGATCATCCGGAACAGCGTCGTCTTACCGGAACCGTTTGGTCCAACGAGACCCACCTTTTCGCCGGGATTGAGCTGGAAGGATGCGTCGACGAACAGAACCTGCCGTCCATACTGCTTATTGATGTGCGAAAACGAAATCATCAGAAGCAGTCAGCGTAACATGCTACCGATTCACCAGGCGGTCCCAAACGTTGGGAAGATTCTCGATAAAATTATGCACCTCGGGAACGTGATTGTAAGCAACCCAGACCGCAAAGATCACAAACGCGAGCCATATCGTCGATGCAAACATGGCGCACAGTCCGCCCAGTGGGTGTCCATATCCGTAACGCGTCTGGTAACGCATGTACTTCATCGGAGCGGTGACCGCCTGAAGGAGTACGAGAAGACATACAATCGCCAGCCAGACTGGAATTTGAACCGGCAGCGGCCAACCGAAAATCGTGTGTGTCGACACCAGCGACCACACAGCCAGTATCCAGGCCAGTGACAGAACCGCGGTGACACTGCCAAATATCGGCAGCGCGGCTGCAGTCATCGGATGAGGCGGAGGCACAGGCCCCCACCCAAAGGGCGAATTTCGCATATTACGGCGCCAGGATCGCTGCCATTCGCGCCTCTTTTCCCTCGCAGTCTGCTTCCAATGCTCTCCTTCCTTCTTGAACTCGGAGTAGTGCTCTTTGGCCTGGTTGATAAAGTCCTGAGTGTTAAATACCGCTCCATGTGCGGCGGCGTGCTCCTCCGATGTTTCGGCATACGGAATCACAATCATCATGACGAAATAGGCCGCTACAAATACTCCGGCGGACACAAAAGCCAAAATGACGAATATCAACCGCACAATCGTTACATCCATACCGAAATAGGCTGCGAATCCCGTGCAAACGCCTTCGATCATTTTGCCTTCGCGGATCCGATACAAACGCTTTGGCGGTTCCGGACCGGAGTGGGTTTTGTCTCCCGCGTCGGTCGTCTGCTTCGCCTGCGACCCCGCGGTGCTGCCGGCTTCCCCTGCATCCGCGTCCACCGGCCCCATCTCCCGAATGATCTGGTCCACTTCGGACGACGTGATGACGGATTTTTGCGGGTTGAGAAAGTTGCGACACCGCTCGGCGATAGCTTGTTCGAGGTCCGAAATAATCTCCGCACGGTCGGGGTTGTCCTTGAGTTGCGCTTCGGCGGAGTCGAGGTAAGCACACAGCGCGTCGTATCCCGACTCTTCGACCTGATAAGCGTTTCCATTCAAATTGATCGTGATGACTTTGTGCATGACTAGTTTCCCAATTCGCTGATCGTCGAATTGATCAGCTTCCAATATTGGTTCAGTTCAGCAAGCTGCGACTTCCCCTTCGCCGTGAGCTTGTAGTATTTGCGCGGTGGGCCGGTTTCCGACTCTCGCCATTCGTAGTCGACAAGATTTTCGCGGCGCATCTTGCTCAGGAGCGGATAGAGAGTTCCCTCCTGGGTGGCGAATTCGGTGGTGCTGAGCAGTTTCAGCATGTCGGCGACATACACCTTGTCCGCCGAAATGATCTTGAGGATCAGGAATTCCAGCAGTCCCTTGCGAATCGGCCCGAGTTTCCCGTCGATACTCATAATCTGTAAAGCTACCTTTGTATGACAAGGTAACAGTGCATACAAAGGGAGTCAAGAGTACTTTTCGGATGTCATAATCCGACCGGAGGAATTTATGGCGCGTATCGTTGGAGGGATTGGGAGTTCGCATTCACCGACCATTGGGTTCGCATTCGACAAGAACAAGCAGGACGACCCGATGTGGACGCCCATATTCGAAGCGTACAAACCGGTGCGCCGCTGGCTGGAAGAGAAGAAGCCGGATGTTCTCCTGTACATCTTCAACGATCACGTCACATCGTTCTTTTTCAATCACTATTCGCAGTTTGCTCTTGGTGTCGGCGAGTCGTACTCACCGGCCGATGAAGGTGGGGGACCGCGCGCTTTGCCTGCGGTGAATGGCCATCCCGGACTTGCCCATCACATTGCAGCGGGACTGGTGGCAGACGAGTTCGATCTGGCATTCTTTCAGGATCTGCCGCTGGATCATGGCCTCTTTTCTCCTTTATGTATGCTGTGGCCGCATGAACCGGAGTGGCCGGGAGCAGTAATCCCGCTGCAACTGGGGGTGCTTCAGTTTCCGACGCCTTCCGCGAGACGTTGCTACAAGCTGGGAATGGCGCTGCGCCGCGCCATTGAAAGCTATCCGGAAGATCTCAAAGTAGCGGTGGTAGCCACCGGCGGCCTGTCGCATCAGGTGCACGGGGAGCGCGCCGGATTCAACAACACTCCATGGGATATGCAGTTCCTCGAAATGCTCGAGAACGATCCCGTGCAACTCACGGAAATCACCATGGCCGAGTACGCCAGGCTCGGTGGGATGGAAGGCTCTGAAGTGATCATGTGGCTGGTCATGCGCGGCGCCCTTTCGTCGAACGTGAAGAAGATTCATCAGACCTATTACCTGCCGTCGATGACGGCCCTGGCGACAGTCATCTACGAGAATGAAGCAGCCGAGCCCCGGGCCGAAGCGACGGAAACCTACCTGGAACATCTCAATCATCAGTTCGCCGGCGTGGAAAAACTGGAAGGCACCTATCCGTTCACGCTGCAGCGCAGCGTCAAGGGTTACCGCCTGAACAAGTTCCTGCATGCGCTGGTCGAACCCGATTTTCGAAAACGGTTCCTGTCGGATCCGGAGGGTGCTTTCGAAGACGCGGGCCTCACCGCCGAAGAGCGAGACATGGTGCGCTCACGCAACTGGCGCGCGCTGATTCAATACGGCGTGATTTTCTTTCTCCTGGAGAAGTTTGGCGCTGTTATTGGCGTTTCGAATCTGCATATCTATGCCGCGATGCGCGGTCAGACTCTGGAGGAATTCCAGAAAACGCGGAACGCACAGATCATTTATTCCGTTGCCGGGGTGGACAAGAAATAAAGCTGCCTTCCCTGTCAGGGAGCGCGGACCAGCGCGGCGGCAATGGCGCGATACGACGGCTTGGAAGCATAAAGATTATCGAACAGCAGCGCTGCACCAGATCCGGGGTAGCGCGAGGTAATCCACGAATACTTGTCGGTGAATCCCCAGGTCGTAATCCCCATGCACTTCGCGGCAGCGACGCACGTTTGTGTGATGGACTTGTACAATTCCGCCTGCTGCTCGAGCTTCTCATCGCTCACGGGATTCTGAATTCGAATGTCGAGTTCCGAGAAGTGGACGAACAATCCCAATGCGTTGAGGCGCGCAACATTTAAGGCGATATCCGCAATCTTCGGAGGATTAGCCAGGACGAAGTGGCTTTGCAGACCGACTCCGTCGATCGGCACGCCTTTCCGGACCAGTTCCTGCACCAGAGCAAAAGCGGCATTCGACTTGTTGCTGAGCCCTTCGGTACCGTAATCGTTGTAGAGAAGTTTCGCGCCGGGATCCGCTTCGTGGGCCCAGCGAAATGCCATTTCAATGTAGTCGGGACCGATGTTCCTGGACCATACGGTTTCCCGAGGCTTGTTTCCCTGGCCATCGTCGATCGCTTCATTCACGACATCCCAGTACGCAATGCGGCCCTTGTAGCGTCCCACCACCGTCATGATGTGATCGTGGAGAACAGCCATGAGTTGCTCGCGCGTCCAGCTGCCGTTGGTCACCCATGCCGGTTGCTGGGAATGCCACGCCAGCGTGTGGCCTTTAATCTGAATTCTGTTCGCGACGGCAAAATCGACAATGGCATCCGCGTTGGTGAAGTTATAAGTCCCCTGCTCCGGATGTATCGGACCAAACTTCATGTCGTTTTCGGGAGTCACCAGATTGAACTCCCGCGAGAGAGTCTGCGCGTAATCGGCTTCGGTCAGACGCCTCGGCTGGATCGCCGCACCAATCCGAATTCCGCGAACGTCGGCCAGTAACCGCAGCGAAGTGCCCTGCGCGATAACAACGCAGGCAGTGATCAGAACGGCGAGCATGGCCCAAAGTGTTTTCATGATGATTCCGCCGGAATTCTACCCAGAGATCCAGGGACGCGCACCGGAATTCTCACGAATTCCGGTGCGCGTCCCTGGATCTCCCCGGAATCTCCCCAAACGTTTCAGAATTCGTAGCGTCAATGGTCGGGTAATGTGTAACTTGCCTATTAGAAATTGTGTTTTGGCAGCGGTCATTTGTGCCGCCGGCGCCTTTGCTCAGCCAGTGCAGGCACAACCGTTGATGTTGGGTTTACGCGCAGCACAGCAACAAGTTGTCTTGCAGAGTGTGCCTCAGACCCCACCGTCCGCCTATCCCGTGAATTCCCAGCCGCCGTCGACGCTGATCCTTCCAGCCGGAACAATCATTACGGTGGAAGCTGCGGAAGTGCTGTCCAGCAACAAACAACGCGACGGCGATACATTTGTTGCAGAATTGCAGAACCCGTTGGTGGTGGATGGATGGGTCGTCGCACGGCCCGGCCAGAATGTGATGGGACGCATCGCAAGCGCGAGAAAGGCCGGACGCATCAAGGGCACATCGCAGTTATCGCTGGAACTGCAGGAAGTCGTCCTCGTCGACGGCCGCCAGATGCCGGTACAGTCGGACGTCGTTGAAAATTCCGGCGACACCTCCCACGGCCGCGATGCCGCCGCCCTTGCGATCAGTACCGGAATCGGCGCCGCGGTCGGGGCGGTTTGCGGGGCCAAAGGCGCCGCGATCGGAGCCGCAGCCGGAGCCGGAGTCGGTCTGGCCGGCGTGCTGCTGACACGAGGAGAAGAAACGCAGATCGGTCCCGAGCGGCTTTTGACGTTTCGCCTGGCATCCCCTCTGACAGTCTCGACAGAGCAGAGCCAGCATGCATTTTGGCAAGTAACGTCCGACGATTACATCGTGCCGGAAAAAGTTGTCTACCAATCTCCAGGCGCACCGGTCCCGGTTGTGATATCACAGCCGTACCCGCGACGAGTCCCGATATCGGTATGGCCGGAGGCCGAAGTCTTGAGCGCCGGAAGACCGGGCCGTCGGGCTTGCGGCAATTAAACCGTTTCGGCAGTTTCATCGTCTGATTGGGACATTGGAGGGAATCATGGTGAGACGACAATCCATTCAACGGGCGGCCCTGGTGATTATGGTCCTCGCACTCGCAGCCGGCAGCGCGGCATATGCACAAACGCCGGTGGCACAGAACCGTGTGGCGCAACAAGTCGTCATCGGCGGTTTGCGAGTCGATGCCGCGTACGTTCTTGCCGCGGGTGGTGGAGTCCAGAGCTATACCTGTCCGACACCGCAACAATACATCACCCCCGATGGCGCATCGCAGGGGTGGGCATGCTTCGATCCAACAACCGGAGTCTGGCTTCTCAGTGCCCTTCCTCCGCAGCAGGCAGCGCCCGCACCAGCGCCTGTCGTCGTTCAGCAGGTGGTTCAGCAGCCGGTGTACCAGCCGCCGGTCGTTTATGCGGTGGCGCAGCCGACCATTATTTATCGTAACTATCCGCGATACATTTATGCTGCTCCAATTTATCCAGGCTATCCCCGCGTGTACTATTCATCCTCCGCAATTATCGGGGCCGCGACCATCAACGCTGCCGGACGGATTGCAGCTGCCGTGATTGAAACATCGCGATTCCACGACGACCACCGCACCAATCGCGTCGTCGGGGGACACCGGCGGTAACAACAGTCCAGGAGTACGTCGCGCTAGAAACCCAGCAGGCTGCGTGTGGATTCTTCGACAGTCTCCGGACGGACTGGACGAGTTCCGGCGGACTCCGATAACTCATCCTCCGGAACTCTCTCTCCGGGATTCATGAATCGATTGGACTCCACGCCGGCCTGCTTCGTATAGAGTTCGAAGTACCGTCCGCCACGCTTAAACAGCTGATCGTGAGTCCCCCGCTCGACGATCATTCCGTCTTCCAACACAAGAATTTGATTGGCTCCCCGAATCGTGCTCATGCGATGCGCAATCACAAATGTCGTCCGCCCGCGCATCAGCGCGGCCAGACCTTCCTGGATGTACGCTTCACTCTCTGTATCGAGGCTGGAAGTCGCCTCATCCAGGATGAGAATTCTCGGTGAAGCCAGGATCGCGCGGGCGATCGCAACGCGCTGACGCTGTCCGCCCGACAACTTCACGCCGCGCTCTCCAACAATGGTTTCGTACTGTTTCTCGAATCGTTCGGCGAACTCGTCGACGCGTGCGATGCGAGCGGCGCGAATGACGTCCTCTTTGGCGGCATCGGGCCGGGCAAAGAGAATGTTTTCCAGAATGGTTCCATCGAACAGGAAGTTGTCCTGCAACACCACGCCCAGCTGCGAGCGGTACGACGACAGGTTGATCGTGGCAAGATCCACGTCGTCGACCATCACCTGTCCGGTTGTTGCTTTGGCAAACGCCGAAACAAGTCCGATTAGCGTGCTCTTGCCGGATCCGGATGGCCCGACCAGCGCCGTAACGGATCCCGGAACCGCATCGAACGAAACATTTTTCAGCACGGGCTTGCCGGTTTCGTATTCAAAAGAGACATCCACGAACCGGATGTTTCCCACAATGGAATCCAACACGTGACTCCGTGCGGGATCTTCATCTTCGGGTTGCTCCGACAGGACCTCATGCATCCGGTCAAGACCGGCGAAAGCTTCGGTGATCTGAGTCCCAAAATCGACAATTTGAAGCACCGGCGCCACCATGAATCCCATGTATGCGGTGAACTGGATGAATTCGCCGAGGCTCATATTTCCACCCACCAGAATGCGGCCGCCGACAATCATCACGGTGATACTTATCAGACCCATCAGCAGGGTCGATGCGAGGCCCATCCCGGCCTGCGCCATCATGGTCTGGCGGACCTGATCGAAGAGCTGAAAGGCACCTTTGGAGAATTCCTGCGACTCGCGCTCTTCCGCGTGAAATCCCTTGACCACGCGAACTCCACCAAATGACTCAGTGAGCCTTCCTGTCACCTCCGCATTGATCCGGCTGCGTTCCCGAAACATCGGGCGTACCTTGCGGAACGCCACGCGCATGATGGCGGCGGAGACAGCCATGAAAATCAGAGCAATCACGGTCATCGTTACGCTAATTTGAATCAGGAGAAAGAACGCCAGAACAGCAGTGAACAATCCTCCAATGAAACCCACCAAACCCGTACCAACAAGGTTGCGCACGCCTTCGACATCCGACATCACGCGCGAAACCAGCACACCGGTCTTGTTCGAATCAAAATAACGAACCGGCAGGCGACCAATATGGCGCTGAACGCGGATCCTCATTTCGGCGATCAACCGCTGGGCGGGCACATTCATGAGCGGAACGAGAGCGTAGGACGTCACCGCCTGCACTGCGATGGCAAGAGCGACGATGCCCGCAAGCGGGAGCAGTGCTTCCAGGCGCTTCTTCGCGACAACTTCGTCGATGAGATACTTCGTGGACCAGGGAAGAACCAGGCCCGAAGCCCGGCTGATTAGAATCAACACAAGCCCCTGAGCGAAAAGACCCCGCCGCGGCCACAGCAGTTCGCGAAGATCGCGAATGATGTGCGAGGCCTGAAGGGGCTTCCGGTCTGGGGGAGAATAGTGCATGCGCATAGACGTCTATCGTATCAGGGCGGCTGCAGGTCGTGCGGCAGTTTGACGGTTTGAATGAGGCGCAGGCCGGGAGTATTGCCCTCCTGAGTCAGGAGGGCAGCGGGATCGCTTCGCGATCCCGCAAGGGGTGGTTCCAAAGCGCAATCTTGCAGGTGGCGGCCTCGGAACCACCCCGGCGCTTCGCGCCACCCCTCCTGACTCAGGAGGGGAATTCCATTCGCTGATTTCAAACTGGCCCACTACCGGGTCCCCCGAATTCCGGGAGTTTGGCTTTCCGTTGTACAATTGTTAATTCGAGTGACCTTCCTTATGCATACGGAGCAGACCCAGAACGTCATTGGCCTGTTGAAACAGATCGAGACCGACCACCGGCCCAGCGCATTCGCCTGCAGCTTCGGACTGGAGGATATGGTCCTTCTCGACTTGATTTCAAAGCATGCGCCCAAAATCGAGGTGTTTACCCTCGACACCGGCCGCCTGCCGGACGAGACTCACGCCTTGCTCGACGAAGCCCGCGACAAATATCCGGTGCCCATCAAGATTTACTGCCCCGATGCCACTCAGGTCGAGGAATGGGTAGCGCTCAACGGCACCAACGGTTTCTATCGCAGCATGGCGCAACGCAAACAGTGCTGCCACATTCGCAAGGTGGTTCCACTCGGACGCGCATTGAATGGGAAGAAGGCATGGATCACCGGTCTGCGCCGCGAACAATCGAATGCCCGCCAGACCTTGAAGATTCAGGAATGGGACGAGTCCAATGGCCTCCACAAATTCAGTCCGCTGCTGGACTGGACTCTCGATGACACGTGGGCCTATGTGAAGCAGTTCGACGTTCCCTACAACAAGCTCCACGATCGCGGATACCCGAGCATCGGGTGTGCGCCATGCACCCGCGCGATCGAGCCCGGACAGGATTTCCGCGACGGACGCTGGTGGTGGGAAGAGACCGGTGCGAAAGAATGCGGCCTGCACGTTGGACCGCAAAAAGGAGATGCCGCACATTGACGGAAACCTGGACACACCTTGAAGCCCTCGAAGCGGAGTCGATCTACATCATCCGCGAAGTAGTGGCACAATTCCGCAACCCGGTGCTGCTGTATTCCATCGGCAAGGATTCCAGCGTTCTGGTGCACCTCGCCCGCAAGGCGTTTTATCCCGGCCCGATTCCGTTTCCTCTTCTTCACGTCGATACCGGATACAAGTTCAAGGAGATGCTCACTTTCCGTGATGAATTCACCAAGGCCATCGGCGCCCGACTCATCGTGCATCGCAACGAGAAAGCGATTGCCGACGGGGCGCATCCTTTGAAGCTGGGTGTGGCGCGATGCTGCGGTGCATTGAAGACGGGAGCTTTGCTGGAAGCTCTGGAAATGTACCAGTTCGACGCCGCCATCGGCGGAGCTCGCCGCGATGAAGAACGCTCGCGCGCGAAAGAACGCGTGTTTTCGCATCGCGATTCCTTCGGGCAGTGGGACCCGAGGAATCAGCGTCCGGAGCTTTGGAATCTCTACAACGGGGAGATCCACGAGGGCGAGTCCATGCGCGTGTTCCCTCTCTCCAACTGGACCGAGTCCGACGTCTGGCAATACATCCGGGAACAAAACATCCCGATCGTTCCGCTCTATTATGCCAAGCAGCGGCAGGTCGTATTTCGCGGCACCAACTGGATTCCCATCATCGATCCTTCGGACATTCGCGAAGGAGAGACCCCGGTCACCGAGTGGGTGCGATTCCGAACGCTGGGCTGCATGCCGTGCACCGGCGCGGTCAAATCCGGAGCGCAGACAATTGACGACATCGTTGAAGAAGCCCTCATTGCCACCCGCAGCGAACGCGAAACTCGCGTCATCGATCACGGCGCGAACACCATGGAAGACAAAAAGCGGGAAGGTTACTTTTGAGCGTTGGCTTGCTTCGCTTTCTGACGGCCGGCAGCGTTGACGACGGCAAGTCCACGCTGATCGGGCGCATGCTGGTCGACGCGCGCGGCGCCTTCGAAGACCAGGTCTCTGCTGCCACGCGCGACAACGAACGCCGCGGCGGTAAAGGCATCGATTTCTCGCTGCTCACCGACGGCCTGAAGGCGGAACGCGAACAAGGCATCACCATCGACGTCGCGTATCGTTATTTCGCAACCGAACGCCGCAAGTTCATCATCGCCGACGCGCCCGGGCACGAGCAGTACACACGCAACATGGTGACCGGTGCCAGCACCGCGGACCTGGCGCTGGTCCTGGTCGATGCACGCTACGGCGTGGTCACTCAGTCGCGGCGCCACGCATTCATCGCCCATCTGCTGGGAATTCGCCACATCATCGTTGCCGTGAACAAAATGGATCTGGTCGAATACAGCCAGTCGCAATACGACAAGATCTGTTCGGATTTCCGGGATTTCTTCTCGCATCTCGATCCCATCGACGTGCGATTCATTCCGATCTCCGCACTTCTCGGCGATATGGTGGTGACGCGCGGAGACAAATTCCCGTGGTATGCCGGACCGACGTTGATGGAGACGCTCGAAACCATCGAAATCGAAGACCAGTCCGCGAGCGACCTGCGGTTCCCTGTTCAACTCGTCAACCGGCCTCCGATGCCGGAACTGGCGGACTTCCGCGGATACATGGGCCGGATTGCGTCGGGACACGTGAGTGTCGGCCAGGACGTGACGATACTCCCGGCGGGACGGCGAACGAAGGTCACCGGCATTACGACGTTTGGCGGTGAAAAACAAACGGCATTCGCTCCGCAGTCCGTCACGATTACGCTCGCGGAGGACGTAGATATCTCACGAGGCGATCTCATCACCGGCATCGACGACGCTCCCGCCCCACGAAAGGAATTCGAAGCGACGCTGTGCTGGATGAGCCAGCATCCGATGAAGGCCGGCGCAAAGTATGTACTGCGTCACACCACGCGAAAAGTGAAAGCCATCGTGTCGACCGTGCAGTATCGGATCGATCCCAATACGATGAACAAGGAAACGGGGCTGACCGAACTGCGGCAAAACGATATTGCACGCGTGGCGATCAAGACTCTGCTTCCCATCGCATGCGATCCCTATCGCAAAAATCGTGAGACGGGTGCGTTTATTCTGATCGATGACGCCAACGACACCGTGGGCGCGGGGTTTGTGGAATCATGATTGAAGTCCGGCGCGGATCCGAACGCGGTCACGTCAGCCACGGCTGGCTCGACAGCTACCATACGTTTTCCTTCGACTCCTATTACGATCCGCAACACATGCACTTCCGCCATCTGCGCGTGATCAACGAAGACCGAGTCCAGCCCGGCCAGGGATTCCCGACGCATCCCCATCGCGATATGGAAATCATCACGTATGTGCTGGAAGGCGCCATCGAACACAAAGACAGCATGGGAACCGGTTCGGTGATTCGGCCCGGCGAGATTCAGCACATGAGCGCCGGCACCGGTGTGACGCACAGTGAATACAATCCCTCCGGTACCGAACTGCTGCACCTTCTTCAGATCTGGATCATGCCGGAGGTCAAGGGCATCCGTCCAAGCTATGACCAGAAATCGACCGGACTGTCGCAGCATCCGGGCCAGCTTCGGCTGATTGCGTCCCGCGATGAGCACGACGGCGCCGTCAGGATCAATCAGGACATGAATCTCTTTGCGGGCATCGTCAAATCGGGAACGACGGTACAGCACAAACTCGAGCCCAATCGATATGCCTGGCTTCAGGTCGCACGAGGAAGCGTTCAGTTGAATGGCACGGATCTTCAGGCGGGAGATGGGGCCGCCGTCTCCGGAGAAAAGAACCTCGCCATTGCCGGCATCACCGACTCCGAAATACTTCTCTTCGATTTGAAATGAACGGCAGGCAGCCGCTCACCGGGATCATTGCCACGGCAATCGTTGTCGCGGTCTCCCTCGGATTTGTTGCGCTGTTCACCTTCCCGGTATTTGCCGGCTGGGTCTCGTATTACACCCAATGCACGATACCCATGCAGGTCATTATCGGCATCACGTGGGGCTGCAAGTATCCCGAATTCGCCGCCCGGCAAAGCCAGCCGATGAAGGGATTGCTGCTGACGCTGGTCACGGTGATTGCAGGAATCATCGTTTCGGTGGTTTACCTTGCCGGGCCCGGCGGCAACGTCGTGCCGCCGACGCCCATGTTGATGCAGTGCACCATTTTCTCCGTGACCGTCGCATTCTGGCTTTCGATCATGTGGGGTGGCTGGCCGTTTCGCGCCCTGATCCGGAATCCTGTCGCATCCGGAATTGTCCAGCTTGCAGCGAGCTATGCGATCGCCTGGGGACTATTCCGATTACTCTTCAATTACGATTTCATGAAGGACGCGCCGGTGTATGTGGCGTCGCTGAATCCGCACGGCATATTCAACGCGTGGGGCGTACTGGTGTTCGTTGTCACTGGACTGGCCGTCATGTTTGCCCTGCTTCACTTTGATTTGTGGCCTTTGACGAAATCTCCGAACCTGATGAAACAACCAGTCCTGGGAATCGTATGGACGGCGATTGCACTGGGACTGGCAGCCGTGGTTTACGGCGTCGGCGTCAACCTGGCGAAAGTGGACGTGATGAGTTTTCTTGTCGCCGCACCCATACCATTTATCTTCGGGACAATCATTACGCTGAACATGCTGGAGGGAACGCTTTTCAAATCACGCCGGCAGCCAGTGAAAGGATTGTTCAGCGCGATCTCAGCGGCATTAATTGGAACAGGACTGGCGTGGTTGTTCAGCGCGCTCGCAGGGATTGTAACGGGCCGGCTTCACTCCGGCCCGCCGTCGTATGACTTCGAAATCTGGCTCGCCTCCGCGCTTCTCGCGGTGACGTTTCCGCTTCTGATCATCAGCGCCGTGTTTTTCAACTTCTGGCCGTTCCGGAGTGAGGAATAGGTTTCGCGCTATGGAACGAAATGTACTATCGGATCTTGTCGTCGCTGACGCCGAACCAGGTGAAATTGAATAACGGATCGGTATTGTACGCGCGGGTTCCACGGAGCTCATACGCGCAGACATAACCGTTTTGGTTCTTATCAAAGGCATCTGCGACGCCTTGAAGGTTGAAGTCTCTCACCTCTTCGAGAGTCTCGAAGCTGGTACCGAATACTCCGTTCAAATAATCGCGTTGCTGGACCGGCGTGGTGAAGCCATATTCGACCATCCCGTTGTAGATCAGCCTCCACCACGAGGCTTCGAATTGATTGCCAAAAACCTTGACCTGACCGATCAGCTTCGAATCACGCTGACATACCCCTGACTCCATCGCCGGGGTCGCTTGCAATGCAACGGATGCGACGACGAACAAGGCGATAAGCACAACAACGGTGGTGAGGCGGGAATTCAGTCTCCGCTTCTGATAACACCATCCTATGTTGAAATGTTGCTGAGGTGCCGCGGCCAGCACAGCGCCATCCGAGGGTCGCGCACCGGTCGCTCTTCTCAACCTAACGGCCGTTAGGTGAATCCTTAGGAACCGGAAGGGGCGCTATCTTACACATGGGTTCCGTGAAATCGCCGTAGTCCTCAGAAAAAGTATTCTGCGGATCAATATTCGTATAGTCGTCGGCTGCCTGTAATCGAAAGCAGTATTGTGTTCCTGGCGTCAGGTTACTGACGGCACTACCGCTGTATGAGCATTGACTCGAACTTCCACACACCGACGACCAGGACAGCGTGGGCGTCATCACAACCCATCCGCCATTCCCTTCCTTCTTTGAGAGCAAATAGCCGGTCTTGTCGCCCTGCATATCCTTTTCCCACGACAGTGCAATCAGGGAAGAGGTTGTCTGCGCAGTCTGGGAACGACTCAGACACAGCTCTGCAGCGGTGAACAGAACGAGCGACGTTACTATAATCAAGCGCACCATCTCACCCTCCTGTTGAAATCCGTTCGGAGCCGCATGCAGAAGTACTAACGAATGACTTCACGGACCAGACGAAATCCACTGCTGATACTGCGGACGTCGGGCATGAAGTAGCTTCGGACCGACAAGCGCACACAGGTGGGACAGAATTCCAACGAACCGCCGCGCAACACACGCCGGTTCCCGGCGGCCGGTCCCGATGGATCGATCTGTGACGCGTTGGCATAGTTTCCGTACCAGTCCTGAACCCACTCCTGAACATTGCCCTGCATATCGTAAAGTCCCCAGGGATTCGCCTGCTTCTGCCCGACGGGGTGTGTTTCGCCATCCGAATTTTCACCAAACCATGCAACCTGTGCCGGGTTCGCAACTCCCGCGTCGGTTCTCCCCGCCCGCGCAGCGTACTCCCACTCTGCTTCCGTCGGCAGACGGTATCGGTACCCATCATTCTGCAAATTCAAACGACGGATGAAGTCCTGAGTGTCATTCCAGTTGATCTGCTCCACTGGCCGGGTGTCTCCTTTGAACTTGCTCGGATTTGTACCCATCACTTCCTTCCATTGAAACTGTGTTACCTCATAACGCCCCAGCTCGAACGCCTTCGTAATCTTCACGGCATGCACGGGAAGCTCATTGTAGGCGCATCCGTTGTCCCTAACCGAACATCCCATTTCAAACGAACCCGGCTGGATTCGGACAAATTCAACTGGTCTTGTCTGCGCCGGAACCGCCTGCGATTTCGTAGCCGCACCGACGCCGACAGGAAAGAAACCGCTGCCCCACCACCCTGCCGCCAATATCAGCAGCAGTCCCACAGTGGAATGCCGGGACAGAGATCGAGATCGCCACCAGGAACGGGTGATGGATCGATCTCGACGATGCTTGGGATTCAGGGGACCATTGATGGTTTCGTGGATTGGCAACCTGGGCATCGACTGGCTCCTTCCATGGTCGTACTCGTGTGACACGGGATGACTGATTTTTCCTCGCAACCATAACCCTCCCCGCAGTTCTGAATCAAGAACTCGTACGCTCGAGCAGAACGGTCCATGGAAACGAAAAGGGCAGCCCCCGATTCTCACAGCAACCGAATTGGGGAAATGATATACGTTCTCAGAACGTGATTCTCCACTTCCGGATTCGAAGGGTTGAGCAATGAAAAGGATTCTCGTCCTGGCACTCTTTGCAGTCCTCATGCCGGTGCACGCTGTCCCCCAGGCAGATCGAGTTGCGCTTAGAGGAGTCGTTGTGCGAAACGGCACAAGCGAGCCGCTCGTCGACGCGCGAGTCACTATTGGCAAAACCGACATTCCGCCGCAGTTCACATTTCCATTTTCAAACATTCTGGCTCCATTTTTGAGATCTGGCACCGAGATGCATACCGGAACAGACAGCCAGGGCCGCTTCGATTTTTCCGGGCTTGAGACTGGCGACTACATCGTCATGGCAGAAGCAGATGGATACGAAAGTCGTAGCGATTTTCCCGATGAGCGAACTCGATACAGCGACTTTGCAAAACGTCTCACAATCCGGACCAGCGAACCGCCCGAAGTCGTGACGTTGTCGCTGTTTCGCCTGTCCAGGATCGAAGGTGTCGTCCGTGGACCAGCGGGACAGATTGTGTCCGGCATCGATGTGGAACTTGGATACATTGAATATTCCGACGGTCACCGCGAGTGGCATAGCGTTGGAAGCACTGAAACCAATGATCGGGGTGAGTATCAGTTCTCCGGTCTGGGTGCCGGCAAATACTACGCTGCGGTTGTAGCCGAACTCTATGGCAGTAACAAGTCTGCGACGGGCGGAAGCAACAGTCCCCACCTGGCGACATTCTATCCAAATGCGCAGACCTTCAGTTCGGCCAAGCCAATTTCTATTGGCGGCTCCGATATTCGTGCAGACTTCAACCTGCCGCCGATGCCGACAAATTGGAAAACGATTTCCGGAAAGGTCATGGATGGCGTGCGCGTCCGCTCAACACCGCCAAATTTCGCCCCCACACTTCCGGAAATCTTGAATCTTGTGCCGCGAGGAGACGGGAATTTTGAGAGCTTACTGTTACCGGATCGCTTTGTCGAAATCGGTCCGCCGGGCGAGTTTCAGATGAAGGACGTTGCGCCGGGTGTCTATGACCTATATGCCAGTTCCAATCAGTGGACTCACACGTTCACCGGTCATATTTCTGTCGAGGTAAAGGACAAGGACATTACAGGCCTCAATGTCGTATTCGACAGTCGAAGCGCCGACGTCATTACAGGAAGGATCGTGGATGATAGCGGCAAAGTATATCCATCGAGCAGGCTCATATTGCGCGCTAGAACCGTGAGGCCGGGGCTGGGCTATGTCAGGGATGAAGACAGGCCCCCGGATCCTTCCACGTTCAGATTCGTCAACGTCCCCACGGGAACATATGACCTGGAACACATCAGCGTACCCTCAGACATGTATGTGGCAGACATCCGCGAGGGGGGCCAGAGCATTTTTGATTCTGGATTGGTTGTTGGCGGCGCCTCACCCGGCCCGATCGAGGTTCTGATCCGGCAGGGCGGCGGTACTGTCCGGGTGCGCATCCAGGGGGAGCGCGATCGCCCCGGTCTGCTGGTGCTTGTACCCAATGCTCCAGTGCGCGCGAATCGTTCCCGCTATCACGCTATCAATACAACATCTTTGAATTTGTCTACCTTCGAAAATGTTATGCCCGGAAGCTACAAGGTATTCGCTGTCGAAAGCTGGCTGTACAGTTCCTATCAAACGGCTTTTTTCAATGCGGACTTTCTTGCAAAATACGAAGACCTGGGAATTCCCGTCACAGTTCAGGACGGACAGACCGCGGATGTGCGGGTGGACATGTCTGACAGGTAGCGCTAAACAATCGAACCCCGACTGAGCCCGCGTCAGCGTTTCCATATGGCGTTTGTACTGCGACGTCCGAAAATGGATGTGATGAGTTTTCTTGTCGGCGTGTCCATACCATTTATCTTCGGGACAATCATTACGCTGAACATGCTGGAGGGAACACTTTTTAAAACACCACCGACCCCGATGAAGGGCATATTCAGCGCAACATCGGCCGCAATAATCGGGACCGGGCTGGCGTGGTTCTTCAGTGCGCTTGCAGGAATTGTGACGGGACGGCTACACGCCTGACCGCCTCGCTACGACTTCGAAATCCGGTTCGCCTCCGCGCAACTCGCCGTCACATTTCCGCTACTCATCATCAGCGCCGTGTTTTTCAACTTCTGGCCGTTCCGAAAAGACTAACCAGCGGAGAGTTCGTAAACTTCCGTATTGGTGGTTCGCAACCAAAGCACAGGAGCAACAGAACCATCGGATACCCTCGCTACACCACTGCACAATGTACGTCCCACGCGTTGCGCCCTTACCTTTGTCGCCATGAGAAAACGCTCATGATGTGGAACTGTCTTTTGGCGGCCTGCCTGATCATTCTGGTGATTTCCGTTTTCAATGGTTATTCGATTCCAGCCGTCTTCAGCGGAATTGCACTGGCGGCACTAATAAAGATCGCCGGAATCAAGATCGTCGCTCGAATGAAACGGAAGTAGGGGCATCCCCGCACGAGACCTATACCAAAGCATAACGAATCGATTCCGAAAGATAACGATGCGATACCACAGCACAATATTCACAAATCTTTCAAACATGTAACTTCCTACCATCGATTTCCTGACGGATGCTGCCTGAAGGAAATCTGCACCGTTAGCAAACGAAGAGGCTCAAAGGCGAGCTGCAATGCGCGATTGAGCTGGGCGTTTGGACCCTCCTGCCGATTTCGCATTCTCAATTGAACAGTTTTCAGATTCAAAGTCCTGTTTGAAGGAGAGGTATATGGGAGCGAATTCAACTCAAGGTCTCGCGGTTCTCCTGTTCTTAGTGTCGTTCGCGTTTCTGGGTGGCACGCTTTATTCGGGAGGCAACGTTCTTTTTCTTGTGATTTTCCTGGCAAGTTTTGTTGCTTCGATCGCGGTGTTCCGGAAGTGCAAGCCCTGGGAAAACATGGATTCGTAATGGCGCGGAAATCAAATCAGGCCAGGAGGAAACGACGATGATTTTTGTGGGAATTGTAATCACTTTGTTGGGTTTCGTGATTTCGGTGTCCAGCCTGGGCATGACGGAGACCACGGGAGGACGCATGGCCATGGTGTTGGCGGGTATCGCCGTCAGCCTCACCGGCATTTTCGGCTTTATCAATGCGAAGTACTTGAAGAACGCCAATTGGAGAAAGTGAAATCATGAAAAAGATACGGATCATGAAGAAAATTTGTGTAGCACTGATCGTCCTTTCGGCATTGACGTCTATCGGAATGCTGTTCGCCCAGGCTCCCGCACCTGCAGCGGCCGCCGCGCCTGCCGCCGGGTCGCCGCCGCCGGCATCGGCGCCAATCACGGATGCCGAGCTGAAGGGCGCCGTGGTTCCGACCGATCGGTCTAACGGCGACCCCAGTGGTGCATTGACCGGGACAGCAACCGACATCACCGCCAGCGATGCGGCCAAAGGAGTCACGCTGAAAGATGTCCTCGATCAGATCGGTGCGAACCGGATCGGCGTCAACTTCGGATGGACGCTGCTCTGCGGCTTTCTGATCATGTTCATGCAGGCCGGATTTGCCGTCGTCGAGACGGGGCTGTGCCGCGCGAAAAACGCCAATCACACGATGATGATGAACTTCATGGTGTACGGCGTCGGAATGCTGGCGTACTGGCTCATCGGATTTCCCATTCAAATGGGAGGCGTCGGAGCCGTTGCCAACCTCGGCGGCATTGGCGTCCTCAATGCGGAAACGACGGTTCATTTGTTCGGCAAGGACTTTGGAATTTTCGGCAACGTCGGCTACTTCCTCGTGCATCGCGGTTCTTATGATGTCGCGGTCATGGTCGTCTTCTTATTCCAGATGGTCTTCATGGATACCACCACAACCATCGTCACCGGCACCTGCGCCGAACGCTGGAAGTACGCGGCCTTCATGATCTCGACAATGTTCCTGGGCGCTTTCATCTATCCCATCTTCGCCAACTGGGCCTGGGGTGGTGGCTGGCTTGCGACTCTGGGCGCCAACTTCGGACTTGGTCACGGCTATTCGGATTTTGCAGGCTCGGGAGTGGTGCACTCGGTCGGAGGCATCACGGCATTGGCCGTTGGCATGATTATCGGCCCGCGACTCGGGAAATATACACGCACGGGAAAGCCCAATGCAATTCCGGGCCACGACATCACCTGGGTTCTCTGCGGATGTTTCATTCTGGCGTTTGGCTGGTTCGGATTCAATCCCGGATCGACGCTGGCCCTTTCCGGCGCCGGTGGATTGCGTGCCGCTTCGGTTGCGGTCAACACGATGCTCGCCGGTATGACCGGCTCGTTTGGAGCGGTGCTCTACATGTGGATGCGTTACGGCAAACCCGATGCGTCGATGGGCGGAAATGGATTCCTTGCGGGACTCGTCGCGATCACGGCTCCGTGCGGATTCGTCAATCCGGTGTCATCGGCCATCATCGGGCTCGTTGCCGGCGTACTGGTCTGCATCTCTGTGGAGTTCATTGATCGTGTCCTGAAAGTGGATGATCCGGTCGGAGCGATTTCCGTTCACGGAGCGAACGGCCTGTGGGGCGTCATCGCCGTTGGGCTGTTTGCGGACGGGAAGAGTAATTACGGCGGTTCGTGGAACGGAGTTGCCGGTGGTGTGACAGGTTTGTTCTATGGCGATGCCGGTCAGCTTGTCGCGCAGCTTTTGGGTGTAGCAACGCTCCTGGGCTTCGTCTTTGTGTTGGCTTTCGTGGCCAACCTGTTTGTCGATTGGTTCGTCGGGCAGCGTGTGAGTGCGAAGACGGAACTTCAAGGTCTGGACATTCCGGAAATGGGCGCTCTGTGCTATCCCGACTTCGTGCTGAAGCCCGAATCCTTAAGTTCGCCCACAGGAGACTAAACATGGAGAACTTCATGGAAACAACAACGACTGCCCGACCGCCGAGAACGGCTGTCGCACACGCTTCCATGAACGTGGAAGCCCTCAAGACCCCTTGGGGACTTCCACCTCTTCCCTGGCGAGACCCTCATACGGTCTCGCCAGTGGAACTGAAAGGGTATATCCAGGCTCTCGAAGACGAGTGCCTGGATCATCCCCGCTCTGCCGAGCTGCGCGTCTGCCTCGGCATGGCGTATGCGATGAGCTACGACGTCCACAAATCCATGGACGCCCTGGAAGTCGCCCGGGAACTCGAACCGGAAAATTTCTTCGCGCAAATGAAGTATTCGGAATTGCTGTATCGCCTTCGCATTCTGATTCGTGCCGAAGCGGAAACCATTCGTGCGGCCAATCTGGCGATGAATCCTTGGGAATTGTCGGTGGCACGCAAGCAGCTGTTGGAAATTCGACGATTGATGCGGGAAGGCACTCAGAAACCGACGTGGGATAAACCCTTGACCGCCCCGGCACTCATGCTGTTATCGCTGTTTGCCGTCATCTTCCTGGTGATGTACTTAAAATGAAATTGAAATATTTTATCAGCGCCTGCTTCCTGACGTGTGTGCTCCTGCTCCAGTCTGGCGCTCCGGTTCTCGCCGTTGTGGCTGGAATTGGAGTGGCCGTTGCGGGTCAGTTCCTGTCAAGGCGGAAAAACGTCAAGCCTTCGGGGCAATATTGAGCCGGCCTGCCATCCGAACAAGATCCGCCAGGGACTCCGCCCGCATCTTGCGCGTCAGATTGGCGCGGTGAACCTTCACGGTCACTTCGCTGGTGCCAATGACATCGGCGATCTGCTTGTTGGGTTTGCCGGAAATGACAAGAGCCAGTAATTCCCGCTCGCGAGTCGTCAGCGTTTCGAATCGAACCTTCAGTTCGGAAATCTCGCTCTCCTGCCGGCGGCGTTCCCGGTCGCGATTCAGCGAGGTCTGAATGGCGTCCAGCAAATCCTGGTCTCGAAACGGTTTGGTAAGGAACTCCACCGCCCCGGCCTTCATTGCGCGAACCGACATGGGAATATCGCCGTGTGCGGTGATGAAGATTACCGGCAGGTGAATTCCCTGCCGTGCCAACTCTTTTTGAAAATCCAATCCGCTGATTCCCGGCAAACGGACATCGAGAACCAGACAGCTCGGCACATCGGGACGCGCATACTGCAGAAACTCCGGACCCGAAGCAAACGACTCCACCTCCAGTCCGACCGAACGGATCAGGCTTTTCACAGCGGTCCGGACAGACTGATCATCATCGATCACAAATACCAGAGGCTCAGTTCGCTTCATCGGATTCACCTGCAACAGGAAGAGTAAAACTTAGCACGGAGCCGGTCTCATTGGGGACGGCCCACAAGCGTCCTCCATGAGATTCAATGATCGATCGGCTGATCGTCAATCCCATGCCGATGCCGTCCGGCTTCGTTGTAAAGAATGGATTGAATATCCGGCTTGCCAGTTCCGTAGTGATTCCAATCCCGGTGTCGTGAACCTGAACCCGCACGAAGCCTTCGTCACTCGATGAAAGAATCGAAAGGATGTTCGCATGACGATTCGCAGCGCTCATGGCATCGATGGCATTGATGATCAGGTTCAGCATCACCTGCTGAAGCTGGACGCGATCTCCGATCACGGAAGGAAGTTTGCCCAGATCCGTGCTCACGCGGACCTCACCGCGGCGGATCTCGGCGTCGAGAAGGTTCAGCACACTGCGAATGACTTCATTGCAGTCCAGCGGCTCCATATGCGCCGTTCCTTTTTGCACCATCGTCCGGATTCTTCCAATGACATCCCCTGCTCGTGTCGCGTCACGAACGATATTCTCCAAGGCATCGCGGGCCTCGTCCAGGTTCGGCGGATGTTGCGCAAGCCATCGGCTCGCGGCATTTCCGTTTGTAACGACTGCGGCAATCGGCTGATTCACTTCATGCGCGATCGAAGTCACCAACTCACCGACCGTTGTCACGCGCGAAAGATGAACCAGTTCGGCGTGCGCCCGCTGCAGCGCTTCTGCAGCCCGCTTGTTCTCGGTGATATCGCGAAAGATGTAGTAGTACGACATGCGCTCCCCGCCGATTGCCACGGGCACCGCAATTTCCGAGACTTGTACCACCGATCCATCCTTACGCATCCGCACGGTTTCCATGCTGACCGATTCACCCAGGGAGAGTCTGGTCCGAGACGCCAGCGCCTCGTCGTGAAGATACGGCGGAACGATGAAGCTCAGGCTGACCCCGTCGACAATTTCATTTGAGGTGTAGCCGAAGATCCGCGAAAACTCTTCGTTAACGCGCTGCACCCGATCTCGGGCGTCCACCAGCATGATGGCTTCGGGGCTTTGCTCGAACAGCTTGTCAAAATGAACCCGTTGCTTGTCTTCCGCCTGCTTTCTGGTCGAGGCCAGCAGGCTCGCGCACCCAGCGCTCAGCAGAAATGAAAAAAAGTAAGGGATGCCTTCCACTTCCATCACAAAGGCATGGCGAGGGACGATGAAGAAGTAGTCGACTGCCAAAGTGGAAATTGCGACGGAGAAGAGGCCGGGACCGGTGCGCCCGAACCAGCCGACGATCATCACTGCCGCAAGGAAAAAAACAATGAATGCGTCCGATACATACGGATGCAGGAGAAGCGACAGACTCAGCGCAATGACGACCAGGCCCAGCGCCATTCCATAGCGAAACAGGACGTGCCCGTAAAACCGGGGCTCCGCGCGGATCTCCCGAAGCTGCAATGTGTGGCGCAAGCCCGAAATTTTAGCGGAATTTGATTTAAATCGCCTTGCCTAAAACCCGCAGCAGCGCCTGATTGAATTTCGGAGAGTCGTCGAGTTCGGATCCTTCGGCCAGCAGTGCGTATCCGTAAAGGATATTGGCGTAGTCATCGAGCAATGGATCCGACGCATCCTGTTTCAAACGCTCGCCCATCTTGACGACAATCTCGTGATCCGGATTGATCTCCATGATGCGTTTCTGCCGCGTGGACTCTCCCTTGGCCTGATTCATCAGCTTTTCGAGGTTCGGGCTCATGTCCTGTTCCGCAACCACCAGACATGCCGGAGACGACGTCAAGCGGCCCGACAACCGAACCTGGCGAACGCGTGCATCCAAACGCGATTGAAGGGAGTCCATAAGACTGGAAAGCTCCGCACCCTTTGCCGTCAGGTCGCGATCGTCCCCGATATCCGCCAGCCCCTTTGCCACGGACTTCAGGTGCTTGCCTTCGAATTCGAAGATCCACTGCACGAGAATTTCGTCAACGGGATCGACGAGAAACAATACCTCGTAGCCCTTCGCCTGGAATGCCTCCAGATGCGGTGAATTCTCCACCGCACGCCGTGAAGGTCCGGCAAGAAAGTAGATCGCTTTCTGATCCGGCTTCATTCGGACCAGGTAATCGCTTAATGTCGTGAGCTTCTCGGGATCGGCGGACGATTCGAACAGATACAGTTTCATCAATCGGTCTTTGTTGTCGAAATCAAATCCGGCGCCTTCCTTCAATACACGGCCGAAGTTCTTCCACAACGTCGTGTAGGTTTCGAGATCGTTCCGCAGCATTTCCTCGAACGAGTCGAGTACTTTCCGGACAAGCCATTTTCGAATCTGCGCGATGTGGCGGTCTTCCTGAAGCCGCTGGCGGGAAACGTTCAGCGGCAGATCCGCCGAATCCACAACCCCGCGAACGAATCGCAAGTACGACGGCAACAGATCCTCGCAGTGCTCCATGATCAGGACACGCCGCACATAGAGGTGCAGACCGAACTTTCCGGTCTGCTGAAAGAGATCGAACGGGGCCTGTGAAGGAATGAAGAGCAGCGCCTGATACTCCGACCGGCCTTCGGCCCGGAACGACCAGGATTTCAGCGGTTCGTTCCAGTCATGTGAAATGTGTTTATAGAATTCCTTGTACTCTTCTTCAGTGACTTCCGATCGCGGCCGCGTCCAGATCGGTTTCATCGAATTCAGGGGCTTGGGATCTTCCTTCCCATCCTTTTCCTTGAAGCGAATCGGATGAGTCACAAAATCCGAGTAACGTTCGACGATGCGCGAGATCACGTGCTGGTTTGTGAAATCGTCCACCTGATCGTCTTCTTCAAACTTCTTCAGATGCAGCGTAATCGACGTGCCCCGCGAAAACTTGCTGGTCTCTGCGATGGTGTAGGTGCCGTCACCGGTCGATTCCCAGCGTGTCCCGTGAGTTTCACCGGCACGGCGTGTGACGAGCGTCACCAGATCGGCGGCCATGAATGCCGAATAGAAGCCGACTCCAAATTGTCCGATCATCGATGCGGACGCATCCGGCGATTTGCTTTCCTTCATCTTCTGCAGCAGATCGCGCGTGCCCGACTTTGCGATGGTTCCAATGTGCGTGATGACTTCTTCACGGTTCATCCCGATTCCGTTGTCGTGGATGGTCAGAGTCTTCGTTTTGGGATCGCTTTCGATCACAATTTCGAAGCGATCGTCTTCGCCAATCAATTCGGGATTGCTCAGGGCCTCAAAACGAAGCCGGTCGATGGCATCCGATGCGTTGGAGATCAGCTCGCGGAGAAAGATTTCCTTGTTGGTATAAAGAGAATGGATCATCAACTCCAGAACCTGCTGCGCCTCGGCCTGGAATTGGAATGTTTCGACGTTCGAACTCACCGGTACACCTCCGAATGGAAGTGTAGCTGAAAACGCGGGTCAGGCGGCGCATCGTGGTTCGGGCACGACGCGCCGCAACCCTATACCGCCTGTCGGGGGGAGGGGCGGTAATATCAACTTTCTAGACAGCCATCAAGCAACTTTACTTTTCTTGCTCGCCTGCCAGCGTTCGAAATCAGCGCCCATAATGAAGAATTTGCGCCCGATCTGGACAATGCGAATCCGCTCTTCTTCAATGATTCTGCGGAAATGCCGGACTGAGAATCCTGCCAGACCTGCGGCATTGGGAATATCCAGGAACATCTTCTTCGATGTTGTACCAACCGTTGCTTTCATGTACTGCCTCCTCTGGGAGGCAGTAATGCATCTGGAGGGCCATCGGGTCTGGCCCTGGATCAGTCCGGGTTCAGGCCATGAACGGATAGCGGTAGTCCCGCGCGGGATTGAAGGTTTCCTTGATCGTTCGGGCGCTGACCCAGCGCAGCAGATTCAGCATGGAACCGGCCTTGTCGTTCGTGCCACTCGCCCGAGCGCCTCCAAACGGCTGCTGTCCGACGACCGCGCCAGTCGGCTTGTCGTTGATGTAGAAGTTGCCGGCGGCATACCTCAGAATTCTTTGGGCCTCTTCGATCGCACTGGGATCATTGGCGAACACGGCACCGGTCAGGGCATAGGGGGAGGTTCGATCCACCAGTTCCAGCGTCGACCGCCATTCCTTCTCCGGGTAGACGTAAACGGTGACCACCGGACCGAAGACTTCCTCGCACATTGTGGAATACGCCGGAGTTCTCGTAACAATAAGTGTCGGGCGAATGAAATAACCCACGGAACCGTCCATCCTCCCGCCGGCCAGAATCTCGGCGTCCGGGGAATGCGAGGCAGCGGTGATGTAGCTGGAGATTTTCCGGAATGCGTTTGCGTCGATGACCGCCCCCATGAAGTTCGAGAAGTCCGCGATATTTCCCATCGGAATGTCGTCGATTGTCGCGACTAATCGGTCCCGCATGGCGGCCCACATCGTATCGGGAAGATATATTCGCGAGGCGGCGCTGCACTTCTGCCCCTGGAATTCAAAGCCTCCGCGGATAATTGCCGTGATCAACGCCTCTACATCGGCGCTCGCATGCGCGATGATGAAGTCCTTGCCCCCGGTCTCGCCAACCAGTCGCGGATACGACCGGTAGTTCGAAATGTTTTCACCGACGCGTCGCCACATTCCCTGAAACACTTCCGTCGATCCGGTGAAATGAATTCCGGCAAGGTCCCGATGCTGGAGGACAGCGTCACTGACCGACGCCGCATCACCGGGAACGAAGTTGATCACGCCGGCCGGCAGGCCTGCCGCTTCGAAGAGCCGCATGTATTGATAGTTGCTGAATACCGTGCTGCTCGCGCACTTCCACACGACCGTGTTCCCCATGATGGCCGGCGCCGAAGGAAGGTTTCCGGCAATGGACGTGAAGTTGAACGGCGTCACCGCGTAGACAAAGCCTTCGAGGGGACGATAGTCCATCACGTTCTTCACGCCTTCCGGCGACAGCGGTTGTTCGGCATGAATCTGCCGGGCAAAACTGACATTGAAGCGCAGGAAATCGATCATCTCGCAGGCGGAATCGATCTCGGCCTGATGCGCGGTCTTGCTCTGATTGAGCATGGTCGCGCCGTTCACGGTGTCGCGCCACGAACTACTTAACATGTCGGCCGCGCGCAGAAACACCGCGACGCGGTCCTCGAATCTCCGGGAAGCCCATTCCCGGTGGGCATCAGCAGCTGCCTGGATCGCCAGATTCACTTCCGCAGCTCCCGCCTTGTGGAATTTCGCCAGCACATGACCGTGGTCATGGGGCATGACCACAGAAGACATCTGGCCGGTGCGCACTTCCCTGCCACCGATGATCAGGGGAATCTCGATGGCTCGCTCCGACATTTCCGCGAGAGTGTGTTTGAGGGATTCTCGTTCTGGAGTTCCGGGAGCGTAGGATCGGACTTCTTCATTAACCGGACGGCTGGGAGTCATCGTGCGCAGGTTGCATCGAGATTGCGATCCAATTCGTCTTTCGACCGGACAAACAGGATCCGGGCGCTGCCCTTTCGATAATCCGAAACGATATCGCACACGGTTTTCCATCCACGGTCAATCGGCGGGTTCTCGATCCACTCCGGTTCGCCCGATTTCCTCAAATGAAGAATCGTTATGGGTCCACCAATGGTTGTATCGAGGTCCGAAGATTCCAGGATCGCCCGTTCCAGCGCCGTTGCCGCGTCTGCGGCCCGGGGCGGCACGCCGTGCATGCCGATGTACCAACGGTTGAGACTGGAGGAGACACGGTTCGTCAGGAATCCTTCCTTCCGGCACAATTGCGGATCGGTGGGATTCTTTCCGCAAATCATCATCTGGCCATTGGAGAATCCGGCAGAAATGAGCAGGACGTTCGAACTGTTCTTGACGGGCAATCCCAGCATCACGCCATACAGGATTTCATCCACTGGCCTGCTGAGCAAGAAATCATTCCGCGCGATAAATGAATTGAACAATTCTCCGGACACGCTGCTGAGTCCGGAGACTGCAAATGCAGTTCCGTGCTCCACGAAGACCTTGGACATGCCGTCGATGTAGCCGAATTGCTTGCCGGAATCATCGATGAATGTCGACCGGGAATCGGAGCCGATCACGATGCCGTCGTCGACCACAATCGCACCGATGAAGGTCCCCCCGAACCATAACTTTCGAGGCTTTCCAGGAAGCAGTGTGACTAGCGCCAGAAGAATAATGACCCGGATTCGCACTCAACATTTCTAAAGCGGGGACATAGGAGGCGCAACAAACCATATGTCGCGACGTGATGTTGCAGATTTCGGTAATGGTCTGGTTTGAAGTGAGGTTGAACAAACTGCCCTCCTAGGATAGGAGGGCAGCGGGATCGCGAAGCGGATCCCGCGAGGGGTGGTAGCTGTACTAAGGGAAATTTTTCGACTTGGCTACCACCCCGGCGCTTTGCGCCACCCCTCCTGTTCCAGGAGGGGAGCCGGAATATCAAACAAGACCACTACCCAGATTCCGATCTAGTGCCCCTTCATAGGTGGTTGGTCTTTGCCCACTTTCAGACCGATCAGCACCATGGCAGCCAGCAGCGAACCGATGCCCATAACCATCGCGACGGTGGGCAGGCCGAATCCACCCTTAAACAGGAAACCGGCCAAAATGGGAGACAACACCGCTCCGCCGCGTCCGACTCCGATCACAAAACCGGTACCGGTAGCTCGCACGTGGGTAGGGAAACCGTAAGCCACAATCGAATAGAGGCCCGATACGGCGGCGTTGCCGAAGAATCCAACCATCATCCCAAGCATCGTCAGAGTGTTCAGATCGGCCGGAACTCTGCCAAAGATAGCAACGGCAGCGGCATTCAGCACAAGAATGACGAACGTCAGCGGTTTGAGTCCAATCCGGCTCGTCAGCAGTCCGAAAACCAAGCCACCGAGGGCGCCGCCAAAATTAGCCATGGCCAGCACTCTTCCCGCTTCAGGGGCCGGGAATTTCATGTCGGCCACAATCGTCGGTGTCCATTTCAAAAGAAAGTAAAACGTCACGATGTGGAGGAAATAAACCAGAGTGACCAGCACCGTCGTCGAAATCAAAGCGGGAGAAAAAATGTCCCCAACGGATTTCTTTCGATCCTCCGTGCGGATTACCGGCAATGCAGATATCACCGAGTGTCCGAGGCGCCGAAGCGAAGCATTGATGCGTTTCAATGCATCGGCGGGCTGCTTTCGAGCCAGCCAGTGCACGGACTCAGGCACCAGGAAGAAAACTATAGGAAGCAGGATAATCGTTGCAGTCGCACCGAAATAAAACACCGAGCGCCATCCATAAGCGCCGATCAGTTTGGATGCATAAAGGCCGCCAAAGCCGCCGCCGAGAGGGTAGCCAATCACCATCAGGGAGATGCTGAGGCTTCGCCGCTTGGTGTTGGAGAATTCTCCAACGACAGCGTTCGTGGCCGAAAGCATGCCGCCGATTCCCAGACCCGTGAAGACGCGCCACACCGAAAGGAGAGCGGGACTGGACGCTGTCGTGGCGCCCACCATGCCCATTGCCATCACGACCAGGCAACCCATCAGAGTCGGGCGACGCCCGATCTTATCCGCCACCCCTCCAAGAAAGACGGAACCGATCGCCATTCCGATGAGTTCCATCGACAGCACGATGCCCAGCGCGGCCTGGTCAATGTGCCACTCTCCTCGGATGCCTGGAGAGGCGAAGGCGATGGAAAGGATATCGAAGCCGTCCATGGCATTGAGCAAAACGGTGATCATGACCACCACCACTTGGGCCATGGTCATGTCGGATCGATCGATTATTTCGCGTGGGTCTGTGGTTGTCACTCGTGTCCCTCTTTTCTGCCAAATCGAACATGAGCCCAGTTCCCGATGCGGACCGGCAGTGGTTCCGTTCGGAGGGGGGCTCGAAAATTTCCGACATCATAGCAGCCAACGTAAGGGAGTCGAACAGATTTGCTTCGGTGCGGCAAGCCAGCCGGTAACCCCGGCAATGATTAGAGTCATTGAAAAAAATGTATGAACAAAGTGGGGACTGGCGCCGAATTCGAAACACAACCTTCCGGTCTCAATCCACCCTTGATCGAATTCGGGGCCTGTCCCCATTTTGTTCACTCAACTTGTCGGTCAATGGTCGGATTGAAGCGGCCGACGATTATCGAATGCGAGGTTCCATCGAATTCAATGAAACCTCGCATTCAACGAACTAACGGCTGACGCGGGGTGCAGTCGTGGCAGCTGCAGCAGGCCGGGCCGGTGTCGTTACGGGTTTTGTTTCCCGCTTTTCTTCGCGCTTCTCTTCCCGTCGTTCCTGTTGAGGCGTTTCACGGGCTTCTTTTCTTTCGTTCTTTTCGTACTGAGCTTCCCGCTTCATGAACGCCTTTGGATTTTCGTTCAGGTCGGCTTTCACCGCAGGATGTTTGCCCAGGTATTCCGCGAACTCCGGATGTTTGGAGAGAAATTGAGGATTCTTCGCCAATGCCGGATTCCTGCGAAGCTCCTGTTCGACCCCCGGATGCGCATCGAGAAACACATCAAGACTTGCCGCCTCACGGCGCGTGACGTCGCGACCCGACTTGTCAAACTGTTCTTCGCGGTGCATAAAGAATCGGGGCGTTTCCTTCATCTCTTCGCGCACGCCGGGGTGATCCGCAAGAAATGTCTTCAACTCCGGATGGGCCGTAATATAGGCAGGATCTTCGATGAGCCGCGGACTCTTGGTCAGTTCCGAATCGATCGTCGGATGAGTGTCCAGAAAATTGTCGAAATTCTGAATCTCCCGACGGGTGATGTCGGGATTGGGATTCTGTGCGGCAAATGCCACAGAGCTCAGACTTAGACTCAACACCAGCAAACCAAAGCATCTAACTTTCATCGGAAACCTCCATGTTTGAATAGCGATACTTGTTCCACAATCGCTTCGACCGCGAGGGGTGGGTCGGCGTTTAAAACCGAATCAAAAGACCGAAAAAATCACAAGCCAGGTACGGACCGCAGAACCAGTCAAGTGTTGAGTAAACTGATTGAGAATCAGAAGAACAGCCGGAATCCGTCAATGAAATAAAGCAATCCGAGTCCGCTGATGGCGAGACCCACAATCCACACGATCTTCTGCCGGCTGAGCGCGGCGATTGCCGACAGCGCGATGCTCACCTGAAACATCGTCACGGCGTAGGCAAAGCGGTGATGATGTTCCAGGCTCTTGTTGGACTCTTCATTCCTGGCCTTCACTTCTTCTTCGAACTTCTTTGCCTGTTCGCTGATTTCCTTTTGTTCCGCCGCATAGCGATCGGCTTCCTTCCGGGCCTCGCTGGAAACATCCGGGTTCGACGCCTTCGTGGAGATGGCCTGCGCGGTATAGACAATTCCCTTGATGCCTTTTGCCTGATAATAGGCCCACTGATCTGAAGCCTTCGCCTGGGACAGCATCGCTTCGTTTTTCTGCAGCAGCGCTTCGTTGGAATACGCACCGGACTCCAGCGCAGCGATCGCCGCAAAAACGGCGATAATCGCCGTGGAAAACGATAACGCGACGACCCATGCTGCGCGGTGCTCCGCCGCTTCCACAGCTCTTTCCGTGGCTTCCTCCAGCTTCTCCTTGAACTCTACGGTTTCAAACTCGTCTTCAGGCATACATCCTCCGACCGCTGTACAAGGGTTGGCGTCTCCAAGGTCAGACGAGGTCCGAAATGGGTCCGCGTGATGTTTTTGATAAAATCTTTATTTGACCCAAACGACATGGTAAAGCTACAAAGTTGTCTCAACACGATGAAGTGTTGTTGACGATGAAGTCCTCACGGCCAGATGGGCCCTGAGGGCTTTTTGGCTTTATAGGAACTAATTCGGACATCGTAGTCCATGGAGTGCGCGGCGGCATCCCATGGGCTTTTTTTATGTCCGAGACAATTTCAACTTAGCGTTACTGGAGGGGTCTCCAATGAAAAAGCTCACTTTCTCGGCCAAATTAAATCGCCTATACAACCGACTTCACGATGCGGAATGGCGGCGGTACGGAATGCTCCTGATTGCAGGAAAAGGCGCGGCAATCGCATTGCTTCTCCTGGCGGTCGCGCTCATCAACCCCGGACTTTTAGGAATGGCATCACACGCTCAGGATGCCCCTGTGCTGAAAGGCAACGACATCGTCAACCCGCTGAATACGGTTTGGACGCTCGTCGCCGCCTTCCTGGTGTTCGGTATGCAGGTTGGTTTCACGATGCTCGAGGCCGGATTCTGCCGGTCGCGTGAAACCGTCAACGTTTTGATGGAGTGTATCGTCGACACCTGTCTCTGCGGCGTTCTCTTCTTCGCATGGGGTTTTGCGTTCATGTTCAGTCACGGCAACGGACTGATCGGCTATCACTGGTTCTTCCTGAACGGCGCTCCGGCAACTTATGAGGCCTCGGGTGTCGCATTCCTTGCGTTCTGGCTCTTCCAGTTTGCTTTCGCAGACACCTGTTCCACGATTACCTCCGGCGCGATGATTGGCCGCACAGGATGGACAGGCGACCTGCTTTACAGCTTCGCAGTATCGGGTTTCATCTATCCCATCATCGGTCACTGGGCGTGGGGACCGGATGGTTTCCTTGCTACGATGGGAAGCGCCGGGAATTTCCTTCCGTCACTTGGCATGGGTTTCCATGACTTCGCCGGTTCCACGGTCGTTCATACGATCGGCGGATTCATCGCATTGGCTGGAGCCATCGTGCTGGGTCCTCGCATCGGACGAAAATTCAAGCGAGACGGTGGCGGTCCCATGATGCCACACGATCTGACCATTGCGGCATCGGGCGGCTTGCTTCTGTGGTTCGGCTGGTACGGGTTCAATCCGGGCAGCACTTTGTCCGCGATGGATTTTGAAGGTATTGGCCGTGTCGCAGCAAATACAACTCTTGCGGCTTGCGCAGCTGGGCTTACCGCAATGATGGCCGCCTACTGGATGAGCAAGAAGTGGGACGTCAGTTACACCGTGAATGGATTCCTCGCCGGACTGGTGGCGATTACCTGCCCCTGCTATTGGGTCAGCCCCGCGGGTTCAATTGCTCTCGGCGCAGTGGCGGGCTTCATCGTTGTCGGTGGCGTTGAGCTTCTGGAATACCTGAGGATTGACGATCCTATCGGCGCGGTACCCGTGCACGGAATTTGTGGCATCTGGGGAACGCTGTCGCTCGGTCTGTTCGCCTGCGGAAAGTACGGCGCGACCGGCGCCATTGCCCCAGACAACTCTGCTCCGCTGAAGGGTCTGCTTTATGGTGGCGGAACTCAGGTTTTGACGGCGCAGGTCATTGGCAGCGCCATCATCACGGTTTCAACTTTTGCGGTGGCACTCGTCGTCATGTACATCGTGAATGCGATTGGGATCCTGCGCATCTCGCCGGAGGGTGAGCGTTATGGTCTCGATCTGCACGAGCACGGCATTTCTGCATACCCGGAATATGTCATTGCCGCAGCGGCAATGCCGGCCGGTATGGCAGGTCACTCGTCCGACATGGCCGCGTTGCCTCACACTGCACCAAAACCTGCCCGCTGATTGTGACTGCGCGGTCCATTGGTCTGATGGACCGCGCAGTTTCTTTCGATGTTCCATCCGACGCCACTTCCGCGAGACCATGCCGTCGTCCGCAACCCTGGCTTTGAATCCTCCCTGTCCCGGCATTCCTTCAAACCATCCGTCATCAAATTTGTGCGCGAGATTCTGTGAACAACAAAGTGCTTGAATGCTGGAAAATAATTCTTTCAAACCAACAAATCTGTATTGACATGCTGCGATGATTCTTTTATAAGATTTTTACGCGTTACAACGAGGTGCGCCGTTTGACGACGAAGTCCTCAATGCTCTGAGCGAGCGTTGAGGGCTTTTTGTTTTTCCGGGCAAATTCCACCGACGGATGAATTCGCAGATTCGGGCGAGGCATTCATTTGGGTTAACTCAGTCAGGAGGTTCTGCAATGGCTTCTGTTTCACAGCAGGGATCTTATTTAGGAACCACGCTCATCGGCTTCACGGCTTTTGTTGGAGGGCTGGCCGGCGGTGGAAGCATGGGCATGGTGGTCGCGATCGTGGGTTTTGTTCTGTTGATCGTTTCGGTTGCCGGTTTCCGCAGCGTTAGGAACGTTGGGTCTTAAGGAGAAGCATATGAAACTAGTTGGATTACTGATGGCGCTGGCTGGATGGGTAGTTCCGGTTGTGGCGCTCACGCAAACCCAATCGCTGGCAGCCAGGGGCGCTGCTGCTGTGCTTGGGATTCTAGTCAGTCTGGTCGGGATTCTGGTTGTTGTGAATGGCGAGCATCTGAAGCATGCAATCTGGAAACGATAGCAAGTGGGTCGCCGGGGGTCCGGCAAATTTGGAAATCATAACCGAATGGTCGCAAGGAGACAGGAAATGACATTCTGGAAACGAAGTAGATGCAGTTCATGGATGGTAATTGCAGTGCTGTTGCTGGGCGGGCTGACGTTTAGCATGATGCAGAAACCCACATTGGGTCAGGGCGCGCCGGCTACAGCCCCGGCAGCCACGCAGGCGCCTGCCGCTGCTGCGGCGCCGGCACCGGCGGCACCGGCAATGGATGTTCCTCTGGACTTGAAGCCCGCCAAGGCCCCGTCAACGGACGATCTGTCGAAGGGCGATCCCGGGGGAACCATGACCGGAACCGTCAGCGACGTCATCGCATCGGACACCAAGAAAGGTCTGACTCTGGCGGACGTTGTCAACCAGGTCGGTCAGAACCGGATCGGGATCAATTTCGTCTGGACGTTGGTCTGCGGATTCCTCGTGATGTTCATGCAGGCGGGATTCGCAATCGTGGAAACCGGACTGTGCCGCGCCAAGAACGCAAACCACACCATGATGATGAATTTCATGGTTTACGGATTCGGATTGTTTTCCTTCTGGGTTTGCGGATTCGCCCTTCAAATGGGAGGAGGCGCACCATACTCCACACTGGGCGGCGTCAATTCACTCAATTCTGAATTCGCCATCCCCCTGTTCGGAAAGATGTGGGGTCTCTGGGGCTCGCACGGTTTCTTCCTGAGCCATGCCGGCAGCTATGACGTCGGTGCCATGGTGATGTTTCTCTTCCAGATGGTGTTTATGGATACCGCGCTGACTATCGTGACTGGTAGTGCAGCCGAGCGCTGGAAATTTGCCGCATTCGCAATTTCTTCTATTTTCATGGGCGCCATCACGTATCCCATCTTTGCCAACTGGGCTTGGGGCGGAGGCTGGCTGTCTCAATTAGGCAACAATTTTGGTCTCGGCAAGGGGTACAGCGATTTCGCGGGTTCGGGTGTGGTACACGCGGTCGGTGGCATTACGGCATTGGCTGTTTCAATGATCATCGGTCCACGAATCGGAAAATTCAGCCGCAGTGGCAAGCCCCACTCCATGCCAGGGCACGACATCGTCATTGTTCTCACCGGTTGTTTCATTCTTGCCTTCGGCTGGTTCGGATTTAATCCTGGCAGTACGCTTGCCGCTTCAGGCAATGGTGCGTTACGCATTGGTTCTGTTGCCGTGAACACGATGCTTGCCGGAGCTACGGGCTCGTTTGGTGCACTGCTTTACATGTGGATGCGATACGGGAAACCGGATGCTTCCATGTCGGGCAACGGACTACTCGCTGGATTGGTTGCGATCACAGCACCCAGCGGATTTGTAAACACCATTGGGGCCGCCATTATTGGCCTCGTCGCCGGAGTGCTCGTCTGTATCAGCGTTGAATTTGTGGATCGCGTCCTGAAGGTCGATGATCCGGTCGGAGCAATTTCCGTTCACGGAACCAACGGCCTGTGGGGTGTGATTTCAGTCGGATTGTTTGCGGATGGCACGTCGAACTATGGCGGCACCTGGAACGGGGTCACCGGAAATGTGACCGGTCTGTTTTATGGCGATGCGTCTCAGTTGGTGGCACAATTGATCGGCGTCGCGACGTTGCTGGGCTTCATTTTTACGCTTTCCTATCTCGTCAGCTGGATCATCGACCTGGTTGTCGGACAACGTGTTCCGGCCGCCGATGAACTGGAAGGTCTGGATATCCCCGAAATGGGCGCACTATGCTATCCGGAGTTTGTGCTCAAACAGGAGGAGACCTCCGTTGCAAGTTGATGCTATGGACTCCGACGGCCTGCTGAAGGAATTAGCGAACATGAATAATGTCGCGCCATTCGCCCGCGATGCTTCCGTGGATATTCCGTTGGCATTACAGTCCAACCGGCCCCACACGCTGTCGTTGCAGGCCAAGCAATCCTTTCAGGAAGGAATCGTATGTCTTCAGTCGGGAGACGCTGCAACCGCGGTTGCGGCGCTCTCCCGCTGCATCGAATACGCGCCGGACTTCACGGATGCGCGCGTGTTTTTGGGCGTGGCGCATTCCCTGACAAGCAACATTTACCCGGCAATCGATGAACTTGAAACTGCCGCGAAGCTGGACAATGACAGCTTTGCGGCACATTTCACTCTGGCAAAACTCTGCTTCAAGCTGCGCATTCCTCAAAAGGGACATGAATCCGCAACGCAGGCGCTACGTTGTGTCCAGACAATGGAACAGCGGAAGATGCTCACTCGGCTGCTGATGGAAGAACGCGCGAGGATGCGGAATGGGATTTCGCGTCCCTGGTTCAACAAACCTTTTGGCATTCCGGCACTTCTCATTGCGGGTGCGGCGATGCTGGCAGTGATCATCGCTGTGATTGTGCGCATGCATTGAAAAACACAACAACGCGTGAATTAATGTTGCGGCAGCGACTGGTATTCGCTGCCGCGATAATCGTCGGGAACCTTCTCGTCTTCTTTGGACATGCACCGGTGCTTCCGGTCCTGATCGGCTGCGTTGCCACAGTGGGAATTTCTGCCTGGCGATCGTGGTATCGGATTAAGGC
>Ga0209488_10000041_pt1 | contig 87838 bp, 92 predicted proteins | sample Rivendell_Oct201_8_FD_188349 | JGI IMG/M metagenome (GOLD analysis project Ga0209488, IMG submission 188349) | Vadose zone soil microbial communities from the Eel River Critical Zone Observatory, Northern California, USA -... | ecosystem: Environmental > Terrestrial > Soil > Vadose zone >...
CCGCGTCAGGCGCCCGTGGTGCGCCAGTCGTCCCAGGCTCGATCAGAGCCCGCGGCGCCCGAACGCCAGGGGCAGCGCGAGCCCGACCGCCACGCGGACCACAGCAATCGCGATTAGTGTCGGGCCGCGGCTTCGTACAGCGGTAGCACGCGGGGCAGGAGCGCTCGCAGGTCCTCCAGGCGCGTGCTGCTGGAAGGATGAGTGCTCAGGAATGCCGGCGTACCGTTCTGGCTGGCCTGGCCCATCTTCTGCCACAGGCTGAGCGCGGCGTGCGGATCGTAGCCCGCGCGCGCCATCAGTTCCAGGCCGACGCTGTCGGCCTCTGATTCCTGCACGCGGCTGCGGGGCAGCGTGAAGGTGACGTTGCTGACCATCCCGGCCAGCTGCATCGTGTCCTGGCCGAGGCCCGCAATCGCGCCCAGGGCGCCGAGCCCCAGCTGCTGGGCGTAGGCGCGGGATACCGCTTCGCGGCTGTGCTCGCGCAGCGCGTGCGCCATCTCGTGACCGATGACGGTGGCGAGCTCGGCATCGCTGAGCTTCAGCTGCTCGATCAGGCCCGAGTACACCATGATCTTGCCGCCCGGCATGCAGTAGGCATTGAGCTCCTTGTTTTCCTGGACATTGACATCCCAGGCCCAGCCGGCGGCATCGGGGCGGAACACGGTGGTCTGCTTGATCAGGCGCCCGGCGATGGCGCGCACGCGTTCAGTCTGCGGCGGGTTGGCGTTGAGCTGGCCTGCCTGCCGGGCCTTGGACATCTCGAGCGCATAGGCCTGCGTGGCGCTCTGCTCGACGTCCGCCTCGGAGACCCACATGACCTGCTTGCGTGCGACGCCGATCGCACCCGGCGCGGTGGTGCTGACCGTCTCGCAGCCGGCGAGTCCAACCGCGGCAGCGATCAGGCCGCAGAGGAAAAACCTCGTGGCCATGCTCACCGCGCGGCCACTGCGGCGAGTTCAGCGGCGGCCGGCGCCGACCACGCAACGCGCGTCGCGACGAACTCGGGCAGGTTTTCGCAGCGGCTGACGAGGGCGCGCAGGGCCGGGTACTGTTCCGGGGGCGGCGGCGTGCTCAGTGCGCCATCCAGGAAGGTCGTGGCACAGCTCACGCTGATATCGGCCTGGGTCATGCGTTCGCCGATCAGCCAGCCGCCAGTCCGCGCCGCGCAACTGTGGTCAAGCTCCGCGAGGGCACCATGGGTCTGCAGGCGCAGGCGCTCGAGCCAGGGTTCATGCCACTTCTCGGCCGGGCGAAACACGCGCTCATAGACCTGCAATGCCCCCTTTTCCGCCGCTCCGATCGCGATGGCCATGAGGCGCAGGGCGGCACGGCGCGGTGCGCCGCCGCCCGGCAGCAGCGCCCGCGCGGGTCCGGCGAGCTCATCGAGGTGATCGAGGATGGCCGCGGAGTCGATCAGCGTTGCGCCGTCGTCCGCGACGAGCGTTGGCACCCGACCGAGCGGGTTGTAGGCGCGGATGCGATCGAAATCGCGGCCGACGGACCAGTCGCGATGTTCGAATCCGATCCCGAGCAGCTTCATGCTGATCGCCACCCGGCGGACAAACGGTGAGTCGAACATGCCAATGAGCATCACGGTCGGGTCTCCTGCGGGAGGAATTCTATCGCGTCATGCGGGCTTGCGGCACGCTGTCGACTGGACGGAAGATGCGTCGTGGACCCCATCGTCAGTACCGATTGGCTCGCCGCCACGCTGCCGTGCACGGACCTCGTGGTGCTGGACGCCAGCTGGTACATGCCGGGCGACAAACGCGATGCCCGCGCCCAGTTCGCGGCGGAACGCATTCCGGGCGCACGCTTCTTCGACATCGACCGGATCGCAGATCATGAGTCCGGGCTGCCGCACATGGTGCCCGCGGCGAGCCGTTTTGCGCAACTGGTGGGGGAACTGGGGGTATCGAACGACCGTCGCGTGGTGTTCTATGACCAGATTGGCGTGTTTTCCGCGGCCCGCGGCCGCTGGATGATGCGGCTGTTCGGCCACGACCGGGTCGCGGTGCTCGACGGCGGCCTGCCCAAGTGGCGGACCGAAGGACGCGCGACGGAGTGCGGACCGGCCAGCGCGCCGGTGCCCGGCGTGTTCCGGCCGGCGCTGCGCGCCGGCATGCTCCGCGGCCTGGGGGACCTGCTTGATAACCTGGACTCGCGCCGCGAGCTCGTGCTCGATGCCCGCTCGGCCGACCGTTTCCACGCGCGCGTGAGCGAGCCGCGGCCGGGCTTGCGCGCTGGACACATGCCCGGCGCGCACAACCTGCCCTTTGGCGAGCTGCTGACGCCGGCGCAGACGCTGCGCCCGCGCGAGGAGCTGCGCGAGCGCTTTGCGCGCGCCGGCGTGCGCGAAAACACTGCCGTGGTCACCAGCTGTGGTTCAGGTCTGACCGCCGCGATCCTTAATCTCGGCCTGGCCGTCGCGGGCTTGCCCGAGGGTGCCCTCTATGATGGTTCCTGGGCCGAATGGGGCGGGCGCGCCGATACGCCGATCGTGGAGGATTGACGGATGTACACCCTTTACGACTATCTCGATTCCGGCAACGGCTACAAGATCCGCCTGCTGCTGGCTCAGCTCCAGCAGCCATACCGCTACGTCGAGCTCGACATCCTGCGCGGCGAAACACGCACGCCGGAGTTCCTGGCAAAGAATCCAAACGGGCGCATCCCAACCCTCGAAATGGAGGATGGCCAGTTCCTGGCCGAATCAGACGCCATCCTGTGTTATCTGGCCGCGGGCACGCCTTTCCTGCCCACCGAGCGGCTGGCTCACGCGCGGGTCCTGCAGTGGATGTTCTTTGAGCAGTACAGCCACGAGCCCTATGTCGCCACGCCACGCTTCATCGTGCGCCACCTGGCCGGGGACCATCCGCTTCGCGCCGAGTTGCCCAAGCGCCTGGAACGCGGCCGCGCGGCGCTCGCGGTGATGGAAGGACACCTGGTCCGGCACAGCTATTTCGTGGGTGAACGCTACAGCATTGCCGACATCGCGCTCTACGCCTACACCCACGTGGCGGAAGACGGCGGGCTCGCGCTGGCCCCGTACCCAGGGATTCGCGCCTGGCTCGCACGCGTGGCGGCGCAGCCGCGGTACGTGCGCCTGCTTGACCGACCGACCGGCGGCTGAGGCCGGCAACGGGCGAAGGGCAGGCCTGGGCTGCTTCAAACCTCTGAAAGTGCTAGCATTCTGCGGCGTGAACCGTCGCAAGCTGATGCGTCTATCCAGGAGCCCGGTCCTGTGCACGCTCCAGGCGCTGATCCTCGTGATCGCGCAGCTGGGGGCGCAGGCGCACGCTTATTCGCACCTGACCGTTTCGCGTGACACCAACGGCGAACCACAGCGCATCCATGCGCTGGCCTGCAGCGAGTGCGTGGCCTTTGCGCCGCTTCTCGCCACGGTTGGTGGCTCTGCCGTGCCTCTGCTGCATCTGCCGGCGCGCGCATCGACGGTCATCGCGATCAATGCGCAGCTGCAGCCCCGAGCCGCCACTCATACCGCCTACCGCTCGCGCGCCCCGCCCGCTCACCCGTAGCCAGTGGCACGGGTCCGGCCGCTGCGGCGGTCCGGAGACTCTCATGAGTATGGCGAGGTGGTCCCATGATCAGATACAAGGCTATAGGCGTATTGCGCCTGCTGGCGTTGAGCGTGCTGGCGGTGGCGCCGGCGCGCGCTTCGGAGCTGAGTGAGCTGCGGGCGGAGCTCGACGCCGTCAAATCCGCTTATCAAGCGCAGCTCGGCGCCCTCGAGGTGCGGGTGGCGCAGCTCGAGGTGCAGCTCGCGGCGGCAAAGAGCGCACCGGCATCGAGCGCACCGGCATCGAGCGTCGCAGCTGAAGTCCAGGCGCCGGCCGCCGCGATGGCTCCCAGCCCTTCGGGTGGTGGCGGCGGGCAGAATGCGTTCAATCCCGCGGTCTCGGTCATCCTCGGCGGCCGCTACGCGCAGCTGTCAGAAGATCCGGCGGACTATCGCATTGGCGGATTCATGCCGGCGGGCGATGAATTGGGCCCGGGGCCGCGTGGCTTCACCCTGGGCGAATCCGAGCTGACGCTCGCCGCCAACGTCGATCCCTATTTCTTCGCCAATCTCACCACCGCCATCACCGGCGACAACTCGATCAGCGTCGAAGAGGCTTACGTCAAGACCATCGCGCTGCCTTCGGGCCTGTCGCTCAAGGCCGGGCGCTTTTTCTCCGGCCTGGGCTACGTGAACGAGATTCACAGCCACGCCTGGGATTTCGTGGACCAGCCGCTCGTGTACCAGGCGATGTTCGGGGGCCAGCTGGCGCAGGACGGCGCGCAGCTCAAATGGGTGGCACCCACGGATCTGTTCGTCGAACTCGGTGCGGAGACCGGCAATGGTAAGCAGTTTCCGCGCACGCGCCTCGCGGGCAATGGGCTCAACGGTGGTGCGCTGCTGGCACACGTTGGCAACGATATCGGCGATTCCACCAGCTGGCGTGCCGGCGTGTCGTGGCTCAGCGCGCGCGCTGAAGGCCGCAGCTTCAGCGACGTGACGGCCGGCGGGGCTCCGATTGAAGATGGCTTCAGCGGCGACTCGCGCACCTGGGTGCTCGATGGCATCCTTAAATGGTCACCGCACGGCAACGCGACCGTGCACTCGCTGAAGCTGCAGGCCGAATATCTGCAGCGCAGCGAAGACGGCCAGCTCGCGGCGACGATCAGTCAATTGACCCTGGCGGCGCCGTTCCGCAGCCGGCAATCGGGCTGGTACCTGCAGGGTGTGTACCAATTCCTGCCGCGCTGGCGAGTCGGTGCCCGTTACGACGCGCTCGATTCGGGTACGCCCTATATCGGCCTGCTCCACAGCGGCGCGCTGCCGGCCGGCAGCTTTCCGGGACTGGCGCCGGCCACCCCCAGCCGCGTCAGCCTCATGTTCGACTGGAATCCCAGCGAGTTCACGCGACTGCGTGCGCAGTACGCCTGGGACGATGCGCGCCCCGACAATCGCGATCGGCAGCTGCTGCTGCAATACCTCTACAGCATCGGCGCACACGGCGCCCACAAGTTTTAGGAGCCAAACCCATGAACAGTCTGCTGAAATTGTCCGCGGCACTGCTGCTTGCCGCCCTGGCCCTGCCCGCGCAGGCCACCATCCGGGTGCTGGCAACGACGCCCGAGTGGGCTGAGCTGACGCGGGACTTGGGTGGTGAGAAGGTGGACGTGTACGCCGCCACCAGTGCCTTCCAGGACGTGCATCGCGTCGATGCCAAGCCGAGTCTGGTATCGCGTGCACGCAATGCGGACCTGGTGGTCGCCGCCGGCGCCGAGCTGGAGATCGGCTGGTTGCCGGTGCTGCTGCGGGAATCGGGCAATGCACGCATCCAGCCCGGGAATCCCGGCTACTTTGAGGCCGATGCCAACCTGCGGCTGCTCGAGGTGCCCACCGCCGTCGATCGATCGATGGGCGACGTGCACCCGCTGGGCAACCCGCACGCACACCTCGATCCACGCAACGTCGCGACCGTCGCAGCCGCGCTGACGGCGCGCCTGAGCGCGCTCGATGCCGCGAACGCCGCCTATTATCAGGGCCGCGGGAGCGAGTTTCAGTCGCGCTGGCAGTCGGCCATCGTTCGCTGGGAGCAGCAGGCTGCGCCGCTCAAGGGCCTGCCGGTCGTGGTGATCCATCGCGACCAGGTTTACCTGTGCCACTGGCTGGGGCTGCAGGAAGTGGCCGCCATCGAACCCAAGCCGGGAGTGCCGCCCAGCAGCAGTTACCTGGCGGAACTGGTGACCAGGCTCACGGCTGCGCCCCCGAAGATGATCCTGCGCAACGCCTACAACGACCCGAAGGCCGCGGACTGGCTGTCCGAACGCATTCACGTGCCGGTAGTGATCCTGCCCTATTCGGTCGGCGGCACTCCCGCCGCACATGATCTGTTCGCGCTGTTCGACGATACCGTCGCGCGATTGCTGGGAGCCGCCAAGTGAGCGCGCTCGCTGAAAACTTCAGTATCCTGTGGCCGGCCCTGCTGGCCGGACTCATCGTGCTGGCGTCGCACGTACCGCTCGGACAGCAGGTGCTCACGCGTGGCATCGTGTTCATCGACCTGGCCATCGCGCAAGTGGCAGGCGTCGGGGTGATCGCCGCGCATTTCTTCGGACTCGAGCTGCAGGGCTGGGTGACGCAGCTCGCCGCGGTGAGCGCGGCACTGCTGGCGGCGCTGCTGCTGACCTGGACCGAGCGCCGGCGCCCGGAGGTGCAGGAAGCGCTCATCGGCGTGCTGTTCGTGCTGGCCTCGACGGCGCAGATCCTGCTGCTGGCCAACGATCCGCACGGCGGCGAGGACCTGAAGGACCTGCTGGCGGGGCAGATACTCTGGGTCTCCGTGCCGCAGCTGCTGCGCGCCGCGGTGCTGACGGCGTTCGTGCTGCTGGCCTGGTTCAAGTGGCGGGAGCGCCTGGGCCGCACCGGTTTCTACCTGGTGTTTGCCGTGACGGTAACCGTATCGGTGCAGCTGGTCGGGGTGTACCTGGTGTTCACCAGCCTGATCATCCCGGCGGTCGCCACCTATCGCTATCCGCAGGGGCGACAGCTGCTGATCGGCTATGGGCTGACCGCCGCCAGCTACGTCCTCGGCCTGGTCATCTCCGCGCTCACCGATCTGCCCTCCAGTCCGGTGATCGTGTGGGCGATGGCCGCGATCGGGGTGCTGGTCCTGCTGCTGCAGCGACCCGCGGCCCAGGGGCGGCAGGCCCGATCGACTCGATGATCATCGCCACGGAACCTGGCTCGCGTTCGCGGTCTCCCAGTTCTGACCGTCAAAGCAGGGGAGAGCGAGACGATCGGTATCCACGCCTGCCAGGCAGCGTACGTTGACGTCAATGCTGTTGGGATCGGAGCGCGGGATATAGAACGGGGCCACGCCGCAGGTCTTGCAGAAATAGTGTTGCGCGATCTTCGATCCGAACCGGTAAGTCGCGAGCGCTTCGCGGCCCGCGAGCAGCTCGAAGTCCGCCGGCGGCACGATCAAGTGTACAAAGCCCTTCTTGGTGCAGACCGAGCAGTTGCAGGTGGCGGCGGTGGCCAGATCCCCATGGACCACGAAGCGCACCTGGCCGCAGTGGCAGCTTCCTTCGAATCGTTGTTTCGCCATGAGGAGTCCTTAGCGCTCCGATAGCCAGCGGCGTGCGCGCCAGTGTCGGCCGGATCCAGCCCGACAAGCCGTCAGGTGATCAGCGCGATGAGGAGCTGCCACGCCGCCACCGCCCGTGCCCACACCACGCGGACTGGTGCTAGCGCGCGTAACGCTCAGCGCCGCCAAAATGCAGCGACATGTAGGGCTGGTCGCCCACGACCCAGCTGTCGTGCGGCACAGGTGGAATATAGAAGAGGTCTCCGGCACGCAGCTCAATGATCGTGCCGTCGTCAAAGGCTGCAGTCGCCACGCCCGCGAGCACCAGACCGACATGCTTGACGTGGCAACGGGTCGCTCCCACGAGCGGGCCCACATGCTTTGACCATTTCCACCCGGGCAGATAAGTCGCCCGCCCTACGGTCATTCCGCCCAGATTGACGACTTCGTACTTGCCCAGATCGAGCTCGCGCGTTTCGTCCGGCGTCTCGAAACGCTTCAGGATCACGCCCACATCAATCATGACACTCACTTCTGTAACGTACGGACGAGTGTGTCACGCCGCAGGCCTTCCGCAAAGGGTCGAAGTCGCACAATCAGGAGAGCCGCTGAGGCGCGAATGATTGCGCGACGCAGTAGCGGACAGCGGTGACAACCGCTGCTGCCACGCCCCCGCCCGGCCTCAGCTGGCTTCGAGCTTGGCGGACAAGGAGATATCTGCCTTGAATAATCGCGACACCGGGCAGTTGGCCTTGGCGCCGGCGGCAATTTCCTGGAATTGAGTGACAGTTATTCCGGGTACCCAGGCCTCGGTATTCAGCTGGACGTGGTTGATGGTCCATTGCCCATCGACCTGTTCCAGCGACACGACGGCCTGGGTGGCCAGGCGCTTGGGAACGAACCCCGCTCCCCCGAGTGCCGCCGACAGCGCCATGGTGAAGCAACCCGCGTGAGCCGCCGCCAGCAGCTCCTCCGGATTCGTTCCCGGCGCCTGCTCAAATCGCGTCCCGAAGGAGTACGGGGTCTCCTTGAGCACGCCGCTGTGGGTCGCGAGCGCCCCATGGCCCTGCTTGAGATCACCCTGCCAAACTGCCGAGGCCGAACGCTTCATGGCACCACTCCTGATATGGTTCCGAGAGCCTAGAGTACCTGTCCTACCCGCCCAATAGGAGCACCCGGCGTGAATCTCTGGCTTCGCCTGCTGTGGCTCCTGCTCGCCGGCCCGCGGCGCTCCCCTGTGCCGCCCCTCGGGCCCTGCCAGACACCCTTTCGCGTCCTGCCCACCGACCTGGACGTGCTCAGGCACGTCAACAATGGCGTGTACCTTTCCATGATGGATCTGGCGCGTGTAGATCTCATGATCCGTGCCGGCCTGGCGCAGAAGGTCCGGGCGCAAGGCTGGTATCCGGTGGTGGTCGCCCAGACGATTCGCTTCCGGCGCTCACTCACGCTGTTCCAGGCCTTTGCGATCGAAACGCGCGTGCTGGGCTGGGATGAGAAGGCCTTTGTGCTCGAGCAGCGCTTCGGGCGCGGTAGCGAGCTCGTGGCGAACGCCGTGGTCCGGGCGCGGTTTCTGTCGCGCGCGGGGGACAGGATTTCGCCGCGCGACGTCCTGGCGCTCGCCGGTATAACAGCTCCTTCACCGGCCCTGTCCGTCGAGGTCGCGCGCTGGAACGCGGACCAGGCGCTCTAGCTGCGGCGCCGGGCCATTACAGTCGCCGGCTCCTTCAGAAATTCCCCGCCTTCAGACTGCGCCGCAACTCGTGGCCCTCCTTGCTCGCGCCGACAATCTCGGTCACGACCCCAATGACACGGCGTGTGTCGAAATAACCCACTCGCACTATCGGCAAGCGGAAACTCTGGATCTGACGATAGCCCGAGGACTCCAGATGAGCGGCCGCGGCGTCGTAGTCCGCGTCATCCAGCCAGTACGCCACGTGCTGGACGGCGTCGCCGTGCCGATCCAGGGATTCCTGGAACATGCTGGCGCCGGACACGGGCTGGATGAGTTCAATCTGTGTATCGCCCGCGTAGGCGATGTGCAGGTGGCAGACCCAGTTCCCCGGCTTGCCCATGTAAGTGCCCTCGGTATCCGTTGCGGCCAGGTTGTCCATGTGCATGAAGCGGCTGATGCCCATGGTCTCAATGAAAAACTTCTCAGCGCTCGCGATGTCTCTGACGACCCAGGCAACCTGGCAGAACGCGGGAGCGATGATTGGCTTTGCCATGACGGATCCCCTGTAGTTACTGAGTGGTGCGCTACAGCGCGCTGCCTGCGTGGAGCGCGGCGCAAATCTCGACGCGGTTCCCGTCCGGATCGAGGGCGACCGCTTCGTTGGCGCCATCACCGGTCTGCCGTGGCCCGTCGAGAATCGGCGTGCCGTCGCTTTGGAGGCGCCTTGTCAGCGCGTCGACGAGCTCGCAGGAACCCACCGACAGGGCCAGATGCGTCAGTCCGAAAGGCTGTGTGTCTGGTGCAGGCCTGGAGAGCGGCACTGACGTCGTGCTCATGATTTCAATTCTGGCGCCGCCAGAAAAGCTGAGAAAGCAGGATTCGAAGCCCTTCGCCGGATTGACGTAGTGCGGCCCCGCGCGCGCACCAAAGTAGCCCATGTAGAAGCCCTTGAGTCGATCGAGATCGTGCGTCCAGAGCGCAATGTGGTCGATCCGGACCGTCATCTACGTGCCAGCGGCTGCGCGGAACGTGCCGCTCACAAACGCAATGGAGTCCGGACTGTCCCATTCCCTGGCGCCGTAAACCTTCTCGAGCACACGTCCATGGGAATCGATGAGTACCGTCAGCGGCAGTCTCGAGGCACCGAGCATGTGTTCCATCTGCAAGTGCTGGTCGATGAACTGATTGAGCGTTGCGTTGGACTGTTTCAGCCAGGACCGGGCGTCGTCGATGGAATCGTCGGTGGAGATCCCGATGATCGTGACGGCCTTACCCTGATCGCGCCAGGCCAGGCGTTCCAGGGAGGCCATCTCGGCCCGGCACGGACCGCACCAACTCGCCCAGACATTGATGATCAAGGGGCGGCCGCGGAATTCCGCCAGTTCCCGGGACGGGCCATTCAGGCCCTTCAGTATGGCCGGATGCAGTTCCTGGCCGATCCGGACCTCGTCTGGATCGGTGGCGCCCGCCGCCAGGGCCACCCCAAGGGCACACAGGATCGCGGCCAGGTGGGTGAGTCGCTTCATGGTCTACCTAATTTACCTCACTAGACTTCCGGCGGGTCCTCGGGCAAGTTCGGTGCGAGAGGGGAGGGAGCGATGAAGAACACCTTCGCCGATCGCGCGGCTCCGGCGGTTCACCTCAGGCGTGATCAAGAAGAGCGTTTGCGCGCCGTGGCCGAACGGGTGTTCCCGACGGGTACGCGCCTTATCGCGCTGCCAGGGGAGGGCGAGTTTGTACTGCTCGCCTCCTGGAAGTTGGGCACGGACCCGCAGCGCCCGAACAAACGCAGCAAGACGGTGCGGGTCGGCGTCAGTCCGGAAGCGCTGGAGGACTACGGCCGCAGCGCAATGGATGAGCGCGAGTACGCCGACCGGAAATTCGAATCCTTCCTGCGCAAGCACCTGGCCAGACTTGATCCGTCCCACGACGCACCTCTGGGCGCTGAGCCCCCGATGGAGAAGTGGCACTTTGGCACGGGCGATCTCAACGGCTGAGGCGGCCGCGCTCGCGCAGTGCCGGCCGACTCACGGCTCCGGCGTACCGGTGTCCTGCATTCCGTGCCTGAGCTCGGCTCTCGCAGTGCTGGCAAGCGCCTGATACTTCAGGCGAAAGGCTTCAAGCGTCTCCTCCTCCAGCTCTTCAAGATCGAGAAGGACATTGTGAGCGCCCGCCGTCGCGCGGATGAGCTCATCGAGCTTCACCTGGATCGCCTCCGTGTCCCGATTCTGGGTGTTCTGGATCAGAAACACCATCAGAAACGTGACGATGGTTGTGCCCGTATTGATGACCAATTGCCAGGTGTCGCTGAAGCCGAACAACGGACCCGTCACTATCCATGCCAGGATGATCGCCACCGCAAAGACAAAAATTCTCGGGCGGCCGCAGAAATGCGCGGCCTCTCTCGCAAGTTGCGAATACCAAGCGCTGCTACGCATTGTGGACCTCGACAGTGGATTGCAGTGGTGAGTGCCCGCTACTTCGCGGCGCCGGTCTGATCAGTCGGTGCTGCGAAAGCGGCCGAGAAACTTCCTGACGGCAACAAATAGCACGATGAAGAAGGCGATCAGGCCGCCAATGAACCAGGAATTGGCCAGCCGGGGCGGTTGGACCCCATTTGCCAGCACCACCAGCGCGTGCGCGTAGCACAGGAAGCTGACCAACAGGATGCCAAACCACAGGATACCCCTGCGCAGGAAAGCCACGGTCCCGTCGCGCCGTTCCGGAGCCAGCCAATAGTCGCGGTTCGGCAGATTGAGGCGTGCCCTGGCATTGCCCACGGTGAACCAGGTGACGAGGACCATGGCGGCAGGAAGGCCGATCACGAACGCCATCATGAAAACGATGTAGTCGGTGCGCGCCATGAAGCCATTGGCCAGGCCGGACGCGCCGAAGTGAGAGGCGACCAGGGGTGGCAGTCTCATGCTGGTGAGCCCAATGAACACGGCGCCGCACCCGATGTAGAGCGCGAACAATCGCAAGCCTTTCCCGCTGTTCATGGACCCTTTGACGCCCGAAGCCCGGGCAGTTCGAAGACCTACAGCAGCCACCTTTTCGTCCGCACCCGGTACGACTCCCATGCCGGACCGAAGCTGCGCGCCAATCCAGGCTCCTCTCCGGTCAGGACCCGCAGCTGGAAGGCGATTCCGACCGCGACCAGATAAATCATCAGGGCAAGAGACCAGTACAGGACGGCCCAGCCTGCCAGAATCAGGGTGACTCCGATATACATCGGATTGCGCGAGAATCGGTACGGGCCGCTGACGACCAGATATTGCGGCGGAGCCCACGGCGCCAGCGTGCCCCGGCCGGCGATGTAGAATTCGCCAACACACCACAGCAGCAGCGGCAGGCCACCCATAAAAAAGAGTGCGCCGGCGTAGACCGCCCTTTGCGGGTCCGGGAGCCGTCCGCCGACCAGGGCAAACGGCGCCGCGAAGGCGACCACTCCAGGCAGGGCCAGGAATGCCACCAGGGCTTTGAGCATATGCCTAGCGACGCAGCTGCTCTTCGAGACTCCGCGTCCGCTCCGTGATTTCCGATCCCGTGTGCCGGGTGCTCTTGCGCTCGATCAGCATGACATGGCACTCGTCTTCAGCGACCGGATGGTGCCGCACGCCCTTCGGCACGACGTAGGTGTCGCCCTCGGCCAGGTCAACGGAACCATTCTCGAACTCGATGCGCAGCCGGCCCTTGAGAACGTAGAGCAGTTCATCTTCCTGGTCGTGGGCGTGCCACACAAATGAGCCCAGGACCTTCGCGACCTTGACGTAGGAGTCATCGAGCTCCGCCACTACGCGAGGCGACCAGTACTCCTCGAGCGAGGCGGCCACAGTTCCTGGCGAGACGGGTTTCGACATGCGCCGCCTAGCTTGGTGGCAATGGGCTAGCGTCGCAACTCCTTTCTGACCACCAGCTTCAGGCCGGACCAGACCGCGCTGACCGCGCACACCTTCACGTCGACCAGGCCGATCGGCAGTGCCAATGCGCGGATGGTGTCCTCCGTGATGTCGGTGGGCCGCTTCGAGGCGCGTTTCGGCCAAGACACCCAGATGGCTCCGGTATCGCGGATGCCAGCGCGCGTGCGCTTGAGTTCGATCTCCAGTGTGGCCCGGCGATCACTGAAGATATGGACGATATCCGTGGCCGCGCTGACCCGGGGTTCAAAGCGGACGTTTGCAGGCAGGGGCGCCAGCCATTTCCGGTACTCGCGGGGCGGATGCCTGACGCAGATCCTTGAGCCCGCGACGATCCCCAGCTTCCTGGCCAGAGGGGTCCCCGAATAGCCCGCAGTCGACGAAGTCATGGGGACCGGGCGAGTCGCTTGTTCTCAGGGCGCGGACAGGAACTGCAGCATCTCGTTCATCAACCGCCCACCCTGGTCCGTCCTGAACAGAAACTGGGCGTGCGCGGAACCCTTGAGGATCACAAATCGCTTGGGAGGCCGCACCTTCTCATAGTCCTTGCGCATCTCGGTCAGCCGGACCGTGCCACTACCGTCCGTATCGTCACGGGCTACGATGAACAGCTTGCGGCCCTTGATGAGTTCAGGGTGATCGCTCGAGCCATGCGCCAGCAGAATCAGACGATCGATCTCGCCCGGCGCGCTGTCGGCAGATGCATCGGCCGCGGCCGCGCCTCCAAAGCTGGCGCCGACCACTGCGACCGTGCGGGCACCGTGGCTGTGCAGATAGCGGACCGCTCCCAGCACATCAAAGCGCAGCGCCGCGTCGCCCTGGAGAGACGGCGGCGGTGCGGGAGACTCACCGAAGCCGCGAAAGTCGAACGCCAGGACATGAAAGCCATGCGCCGCGAGAATGTTTGCCTGGGGCGCCCAGTCCGCTTTGCTGAAACGGCCACCGTGGGCCAGTACCACGCCGCGTACACCTGCTCCGTAGAGATCCGCGGCGATAGTGGCGCCGTCCGGAGTCCGGATCGTCACATGTTCCTGTGCCGTGGCCTGCCCGCTCAACAGCAGGCACATCACGACCGTCACGTGGGTGACGAGGCGGTTCACATGCTGTTCTTCACGTTGGACAGTATGTTCACCATGAACAGCCCCAGACCCACCAGCAGAAGAAGCGCAGCCGCCACCACGACCCCCATGAGGGCCGCATGTCCCAGAAGATAGTAACTGAGGCTGATCATGAACACGGGCAGCGCAAGATTGTGTATCCAGAAATGCAGCTTCGCCAGACGGGTCTGCGCCGCCGCGGGATGCAGATGATAGATCACGCCCGCCAGGGCGAGCGTGGCCCAGCCGAGCAGCCCGATGTGTGCGTGCACTGGCACCAGCGCGAAATTCTGAACGATGCCCATCGTGATGCCCAGCAAGGCACCGAGGAACAGGTATACGACCGCGATCTTCAGGAAGCGTTGCGCCATGGTGATCCCCCGGTTTGTTGTTGTGAATGAAAGGGCCTTCCCGACGCCGGGCATTATCGCCATGGCCTCCGGCAATAGCGACCGACAATACGGCGGCCGCTGCCGCAGTCCGGACTAAAGGCTGAACGGCCCCTCGCAGGCGGTCTGCGCCAGCGGCCGGCGGTCGTTGGGCACTTCGCGCTTCTGGAGCGACTCGCTGAGTTTGGCCTGGTCTCCGGGTTTGCCGATCACGGCCATCGCTTCGACTGCATAAGCGGCCGGCACGCGCAGCACGCGTCGCGCCCGCTCGTAGTCAAAACCCTGGATGCCGTGGACCACCAGGCCATTGGAGATGCCCTGCAGTGCCAGGCTCATCCAGGCGGCACCGGTGTCGTAGGAATGCGTGACGGAGGGCTTGCCGTCGCCGTCGAGATGAGTGCGCGAGATGAGCAGCACCAGCGCGCCGGCGTGCTGCGCCCAGCTCAGGTTGCCGGGCACCAACAGGTCCAGGAATGCCGGCCAGAAATCAGTGTCGCGGCGCGCATAGAGAAATCGCCAGGGCTGGAAGTTCCCCGAGGAGGGCGCCCAGCGCGCCGCCTCGAGCAGCGGCATCAGCTCCGCTTCGGTGAGCGCTTCGCCCGACATCGCCCGCGACGACCAGCGGTCGAGGAACTGGGGCCGGATGGGGTATGCGGCCTGGCGGGAGGCGCTGCCTTTGACCATGGGAAAATCCAGGAATCCGGTTGTGGACGGGTAATGTGGGGTGGCCACCGCCGGTTTGCAACCCGTGGACGGAACAGGGCCCGCGCCATGCGGCGCGGGCCCTGCAGCCGTGGAGACCGGTCCGGTCCTCAGTCGTTCAGCAGCACCGCGAGGTGATTGGCGCTGAACGTGTTGCCGGTAGAATCATACTGGCCACTGGCGGCAATGCCGAGCGCCGCAGTAGTGCCATTCATGTCGCCTGCCAGCGCGGTGATGAAATCACCGAACGCCAGGTAGTTGTCGATGCTGTGCGAGTGCGCATGACCAATGGCATACAGCGTGGCCAGCGCCGTGGTGTCGGGCACGATCTGCGGAGCGGCCGCCAGGGTCATCAGGTTCACGCGCTCCGGCCCGATCTGCAGGAAATGCACCAGGCCCACGCCCGTCAGGTCCAGATCCAGGGCGGTGCTGCCGGCGGTCAGGCCGGGGAATGCCATGGTGGAGCCCAAATGCGTCCAGCCCACGAACAGCAGGTTTGGTACGTTGGTGAAGGACGCCAGGGTCTGGGCGGTGAAGTCCACGTTCGTGGCGCTGCCGAAGGGAACCGGAAATCCGAACAGCCGCGCCGGGGCGCCGATCGTAAGCGCGCCCGGATCGAGCGCGCCGGTGTCGATGGCGTAGGCCGCCGCGTTGGCGTCGGTGGCCGGGCTGGCGCCCGTGCCCGCGAAATCAAAGGCCGCCGCGTCGTGGCCCTCGATGCCCTGCAGGTTCAGCGTCAGGGGATTGCCGATCGCGCCGGCCACGAGACCCCAGACCGAAGTGATCTCAAGGCGCACGCGGCCGGCGGTGGCATCCAGGGTCGCAGCGCCCGAGGCGCTATCGACGCTTACGGTGCCTGCCGCGGAGAGGCGCTGTCCCACCGAGATATCCCCGATGCCGAAGCTCCCGGTCGCGCCTTCCTCGGTGACTTTCGTCATTGCCGCCACGTTGACCGTGACGTTGCCGCGCATGAACTCGAAACCGCCGGCGCGCCAGTCAACCGTGGCCCCGCGCACGGTCAGCGAGTCAGCGCTGCGCGCCGTGACCACGCCGCGCACGTGATCCATCGTATCGCCATCGACGCTGCTGCCGGCGAGCACTCGCGTGGCGGTGAAGCTCAGGTCGCTGGTCTGCAGCGTGCCCTTGGCCACGGTGTAGGTATTGGCCGGCTCGGCCGCGAGCGCCGCGAGTCCGGCGGCGCCCGTGTACGCCATGCCATCGATTTCAAACGAGGTCGTATCGGTGGTGTGTACGACGAGCTCACCCGCGCTGCCCGACCACAGATGGAAGGGCCGCACGTTGACCGTGTAGGTATTGGCCATGGTGTCGGTCGCGACCAGGATGCCGCGCACCCGTATCCTGAGGTCCGCCGGCGGGACCACCGTGGCCTGGATCAGCGGTGTCACCGTGACCGAGGCGGTGCCGAGGTCGACCGCGTTCGACACCGCGAGATTGAAATCAAAGGCGAGCCGTGCGGTGCGTCCGGCTGTGATGACGAGGTGATGGCGATCGTCGAGTTGCACGGTCAGGTCGAGCGGACCTGTCAGGGTATTGCCATTGGTGTCCCGCGGGGTGAGTGCAACGGCGCCGCCGGTACCGTCGTCGGCCATGATGCTGGCGTTGCTGTAGTCGACCGTCATGGTCGCAGCCACATAGTCACCCGCCGGAATCTGCCCGGCACTGATCAGCTCCGACAGGTCGACCAGCTGCGCGAAGTCAACGCGGGTGGTGGCGGGTAGCGTCTCGACTGTCGCGCCGCTGGCCTTCCTGAGCTTTAGGGACACGACGTCGACGGTGTAACTGAGGAAGTCGCCGGCCGCGTCCTGCATCGTGATGAGGCTTGATCCACAGCTTCCGGTACAGGCGGCGCCACTCCCTCCGTTGTTCGAACCGCCCATGTCGCCGGAACCGCCGCAGGCAACGAGCAGGGCCGCCGTGAGGGTGGCACCGCCTTTGACCAGGCGCGCCGCCCAGCGGGCAGGTGCTTTGAAGCTGGAACTGTCGGGAATTGCAGACATGGCTGACTCCGTTCGATGGTTACGGGTACAGCAGACAACGATGCCCGTGGCGATCGGTTGACCGCCAGCGAGGCAGGCGGTCAGTCAGCGGGCGACGATCAGCAGGAAGAGGCCTGCCGCGATGCGGTACCAGGCGAACACCGTGAAGCGGTGCGTCTGGATGTAGCGCAGCAGCCATTTCACGGCCGCAAAGGCCACTACGGCGGCGACGGCAAAGGCGAGGGCGAGGGCGCTCCAGTCCTCGCCCGCAAAATCGTGGCCGCGCAATTTCATGAATTCGTAGCCGGTCGCCGCGAACATGGTGGGGATGCCGACCAGGAAAGCGAACTCGGTGGCCGCCGCGCGCGAGCTCAGGCCGGCGAGCATCGCGGCAAAGATTGTGGCCGCAGAGCGGGAGGTGCCCGGGAACACGGCGGCGAGGATCTGCGCCGCGCCCACCCAGAAGGCGACCGACCAGCCAAGCTCGGTCACCACCGGCCGTCCGCTGACCCGCCATTCAATCAGCAGGATCAGCAGGCCGCCGATGAGCAGCGCGCCAGCGACGGGCGCCACCGTCTCGGGCAGCGTCACGCCCAGCTGCTTTGCAGCGTAGCCGCCAGCGCCGCTGATCAGGAACGCGAATACCAGCTTGGCGAGATAATCGCGGTTCGCTCGCGAGTTCATGCCCAGCAGCAGCTGGCTGATGCGTGGCCAGAAGACGACGAGCGCGGCAAGGATTGCACCGGCCTGTATCGCGACGTTGAATAATTCACTGCGCTGGCCCAGCCAGTGCTCCGCGATCAGCAGGTGGCCGGTGCTGGAGACGGGCAGGAATTCCGTCAGGCCCTCGATGATTCCGAGTACCACGGCCTGGATCATGTCGTTCATCGCGTCTCCGCGAGCGCTGGCATCACGGGCCTGCCAGTGCGCTGACCGCCTGCGCCCACAGTCTTTCGGTTGCGGCCGCAACCACGCGGTCACCCGACTGACTGTCAAGAGCGACGCCGTTCCAGTCGCTGATCTTTCCGCCCGCGCCCTCGATCACGGGAATCAGTGCCATGAAATCATGCGGCTTGAGCGCGCCTTCGATGACAAGGTCGCAGTGGCCGGAGGCCAGCAGGCCATAGATGTAACAATCTCCCCCGTAGCGGCGCATCGCGGCGCGGCCGGAGAGTTCATCGTAGCGGCGCAGGTGCTCCCCGTGCAGGGCATCGGTCGTCGTGCTGTAGACGCGCGCGGTTTCGATCGACGTGCAGGTGCTGGTACGCGCCGCCGCATCGTTGAACCGGCTCGGCGCGCCGCGGCAGCCAAACCAGCGCTCGCTGATCGCGGGAACCTCGATCACGCCGAGCACCGGCCGGTCCTCGAGCAGCAGGGCGATCAGGGATCCAAACAGCGGAAACCCGCTGATGAAGCTCTTGGTGCCGTCGATTGGATCGAGCACCCAGGTGAACTCGCTGCCGGGCTCGGCGCCAAATTCCTCGCCACGGATACCGTGCGCCGGAAACTCCGCACGGATCATGCGGCGCATCTCGGTCTCGATGGCGCGGTCAACCAGCGTCACCGGGCTGCGATCGGCTTTCTGTTCCACCGCGATGGGGCCGCGGAAGTGATCGCGTGCGAGCCCGCGTGCCATGTCCGCCATCGCGCCCGCGAGCGCCGTTGCGCGCGGGCCGTCCGGATGGCGGGCGAAGTTCATGCGCGCGAGTATAATCGGCGGCGGTACGCGCCCGAAAGGCTGGCATGAGCGAAAACAACAACGATGAGGCGATCCGCGCGCTACCGTGCTGGTCCGGGGATGTAGAAATTTCCGCCCTGAGCGGCGGCATTACCAATCAGAACTACAGGGTCAGCGATCGCAGCGGACGGCAGTTCGTGGTACGCATCGGCCGCGACATTCCCGAGCATGGCGTGATGCGCTTCAACGAGCTGGCCGCGGCGCGCGCGGCCTGCGCGGCAGGCCTGGCGCCGGAGGTGGTGTACGCTGCCGAGGGGTTCCTCGTCAGCCGCTTTGTGGAGGGGCGCACGCTGACACCCGCGGATGTGCGCGCGGCCGGGCAGCTCGAGCGCATCGTCGAGCTGCTGCGGCGCTGTCACAGCGAGATTCCGCGCCATCTGCAGGGACCGTCACTGATCTTCTGGGTGTTCCAGGTCATTGGACAGTACCTGCGCCTGCTCGAATCGCGGCACGAGCGTCCTTTCGCGATGGCGCTCGACGCCCTGCGCGCGCAGGCCCGGCAACTTGAGCGCGCCGTCGGACCGGTCGCGATCGTCTTTGGCCACAACGATCTGCTCGCCGCCAATCTCATCGATGACGGCGCGCGCCTCTGGCTCATCGACTGGGACTACGCCGGGTTCAACAGCCCGCTGTTCGACCTGGCCAACCTGGCATCGAACAACGCATTTACACCCGAGCTCGAGTCGCGGCTCCTGAGCCGTTATTTTGGCGCGGACCTGGAGGCTTCGATGCTGCGCGGCTTCGCGGCCATGCAGTGCGCCTCGCTGCTGCGCGAGTCGCTGTGGGGTGCGGTCTCCAGGCTCACATCCACGCTGGATTTCGACTACGCGGCCTACGCGCGCGATAATCTGCAGCGCTTCGAGCAGCGCTGGCAGCAGTTCCGGCAGGACCATGGCTGAGCTTCCGGCGCAGGCGCGAGCGATCGTCATCGGTGGCGGCATCATCGGTTGCTCGACGGCCTATCACCTGGCGAAACTGGGCTGGACCGATACGATCATCGTCGAGCGGCACAAGCTGACCTCCGGATCGACGCATCACGCCGCCGGCCTGGTCGGGCAGCTGCGCACCAGCGCGAATATCACGCAACTGCTGGGTCACTCGGTCACCCTCTACAATACGCTCGAGGCAGAGACCGGCCTGGCGAGCGGCTGGCAGATGAACGGCGGCCTGCGCCTCGCCTGCAGCGAGGCGCGCTGGATCGAGCTGAAGCGCCAGTCGACCAGCGCGCGCTCCTTTGGCCTGGAGATGCAGCTGCTGACGCCGCGCGAGGCGCAGCAGCTGTGGCCGCTGATGGACATCGCCGATCTGGTTGGTGCCGCTTTCCTGCCGACCGACGGCCAGGTCAATCCCTCCGACATCACGCAGTCGCTCGCCAGGGGCGCGCGCATGCGGGGGGTGCGCATCTTCGAGGACACGAACGTGCTCGGCATCGAGCTCGAGCGTGGCCGCGTCAGGGCGATCCGCACCGAGCACGACCGGGTGCAATGCGAAGTGGTCGTGAACTGCGCCGGCCAGTGGGCGCGCCAGGTCGGGGCGATGGCGGGCGTGAACGTGCCGCTGGTCTCGGTGCAGCACCAGTACCTCATCACAGACGCCATTCCCGGCATCCATCGCGGTCTGCCGACCTTGCGTGATCCGGACCGGCTCACGTATTACAAGGAGGACGTCGGCGGGCTCGTCATGGGCGGTTACGAACCGAACCCCCGACCATGGGCGATGGAGGGTTTTCCGGACAATTTCAACTTCCAGCTGCTGCCGCCGGACTGGGATCATTTCGAGCCCCTGCTCGAGCTTGCACTCCCGCGCGTGCCGGCGCTCGCTTCCGCCGGCATCAAGGAGCTCATCAACGGGCCGGAGAGTTTCACGCCCGACGGCAACTTCATCCTCGGGCCGGCCCCGGGAGTGAGCGGGTACTTTGTCGGCGCCGGATTCAACGCTTTCGGCATTGCCTCGGGTGGCGGCGCCGGCCTGATGCTCGCGGAGTGGATCGTCGGCGGCGAGGCCCCGCTCGATCTGTGGCCCGTCGACATCCGGCGCTTCGGCGCGCCGCACCTGGACGTCGGTTGGGTGCGCGGCCGTACCCTTGAGCTGTACGGCAAGCACTACTCCATCGCCTGGCCGGGCGAGGAGCACGCGAGCGGCCGGCCCTTGCGCCGCTCGCCGCTGTACCCGCTGCTGCAGGAGCAGGGCGCGGTGTTCGGCGAAAAGCTCGGCTGGGAGCGGCCGAACTGGTTTGCGGCGGCGGGAGAGGAGGCGCACGACGTCTACGGTTTTGGCCGCCCGAACTGGTTCGCCGCCGTCGCCCGCGAACACCAGGCCACGCGCGAGCGCGTGGCGCTCTTCGATCAGACCTCCTTTGCCAAGTTTGAGCTCGTCGGGCGCGACGTGGAGCAGGCCCTTGGCTGGATTTGCGCCAACAACGTGGCCCGGCCAGTCGGGAGCCTCATCTATACGCAGCTCCTCAATGAGCGTGGCGGCATCGAGTGCGACCTCACGGTCGCGCGCGTGGCGGCGGACGCCTACTACATCGTCACCGGCACCGGCTTTGCGACCCATGATTTCGACTGGATCTCACGTCAGCTTCCGCCGGGCCTCGATGCTCATCTTCTGGACGTCACGCCCGCCAACGCAGTGCTGGCGCTCATGGGACCGCAGTCACGGCAGGTGCTGCAGGCGGTGACGCGCGATGCGCTGGACAGTGCCGCCTTTCCCTTCGGGCAGGCGCGTCGCCTGCAGCTCGCCGGCGCCCCGGTGCTCGCACTGCGCGTCACTTACGTGGGTGAACTGGGCTGGGAGCTGCATGTTCCGGTCGAATTCGCGGTGGCGGTCTACACCGCGCTGATGGGCGCGGGCGCGGCCTTGGGCATCAGCAATGCCGGGTACCGCGCGATCGAGAGCCTGCGGCTGGAAAAGGGCTATCGCGCCTGGGGCGCCGACATCGGTCCGGATCACACGCCCTTCGAGGCGGGCCTGGGCTGGGCGGTCAAGCTCAAGTCCGGTCTGCCCTTCCTGGGACGCGAGGCCCTGCTCGAGCGCAACAGGGCCCCGCTCCCAAAGTCACTGTGCGCGTTCACCGTCGCCGATCCGGCAGTCCAATTGCTCGGTCGCGAGACGATCTATCGCGATGGCGAGCGGGTCGGCTGGCTGAGCAGCGGTGGCTACGGCCACACGGTCGGCCGGGCCATAGGCTATGGCTATGTTCGGCGCGCGGCCGGCGTGGATCGCGAATATCTGCTCTCCGGGGGCTACGAGCTGGAGGTCGCCACCGAGCGCATGCCCTGCCAACTGCATCTGGCGCCGCTTTACGACCCGGCGATGGCGCGGATCAAGGCCTAGCCCGTGGTTCTGGAGTTGTTCTATGGCAACTGGCCAAAACGGCGGATGGATAACCAACCAGGGTCTCCTTTCAGCGACGCTCGTGCCTGCGCGCCTCACGCCGAATCATGGCCGCGGGCGAAGCGGACCACGGGCATAACTTTGGAAATTTGTCTCAAACCCGCGAAATAGCGCGACAAACGCGCGACGATGCGCCCATGATGCAACGGCTGTAAGGGGCCGCCACCCACGTCCAGTCGCTGACCAGGAAGGCTGAGCCACGTTGAACCAGGTACTGACCGGACTTCCGCACCCATCGCCAGGCCCGCGCCGCGGCGCGTACCTGCTGGGCGTCGCGATCGCGTACGCGCTGCTCTCGGGCTGCGCGACTTTCGGGCACCGGATGGATGACTGGGTCGGCCAGCGCTACAGCGATTTCCTGCGCTGGACCGGGCACGAGAAAGAGCAGAAGAGCGTCGCGCCGGATTCCAGGGGAAACAGCGTCTACGTCGTCAACGCCAATCAGGGTCGCAACTGCACCTTGAGCGTGGTGGTCGACCGCGTCGGGTTCATCCAGGACTGGAGATCCGAAGGGTCGAGCTGCCGCTAGACGGCGTCCCTCAATCGTCCATCAGGAAACTGCGCAGCTGCTCGCTGCGGCTCGGATGCCGGAGCTTGCGCAGCGCCTTGGCCTCGATCTGCCGGATGCGCTCGCGGGTGACGTCGAACTGCTTGCCGACCTCCTCGAGGGTGTGATCGGTGTTCATGTCGATGCCGAAGCGCATGCGCAGCACCTTGGCCTCGCGCGGCGTGAGCTGGGCGAGCACGGAGTGCGTGGTTTCCTTGAGCGACTCGTTGGTCGCCTGGTCGATCGGTGAAGTGACCGACGTGTCCTCGATGAAATCGCCCAGGTGGGAATCCTCATCGTCGCCAATCGGCGTCTCCATCGAGATCGGCTCCTTGGCGATCTTCAGCACCTTGCGCACCTTGTCTTCCGGCATTTCCATGCGCACCGCGAGCTCATCGGGCGTGGGCTCGCGGCCCATCTCCTGCAGCATCTGCCGCGAGATGCGATTAAGTTTGTTGATGGTCTCGATCATGTGCACCGGAATGCGGATGGTGCGCGCCTGGTCGGCGATCGAGCGGGTGATGGCCTGGCGTATCCACCAGGTGGCGTAGGTGGAGAACTTGTAGCCGCGGCGGTATTCGAACTTGTCCACCGCCTTCATCAATCCGATGTTGCCCTCCTGGATCAGATCGAGGAACTGCAGGCCGCGATTGGTGTATTTCTTCGCGATCGAGATCACCAGGCGCAGGTTCGCCTCGACCATCTCCTTCTTGGCGCGGCGGGCCTTGGCCTCGCCGATCGACACTTCACGGTTGATGTCCTTGATGGCGCTGATCGAGAGGTGAAAGCCGACCTCGAGCAGCTGGAGCTTTCTCTGGCGGCGTTCGATCTCGTCCTTCAGCCGTGCCAGCGGCGCGGAATATTTCTTGCCGGCCTTGACGTGACGGGCGATCCAGCGGGCGCTGGTCTCATTCTTCGGGAAGGTGCTGATGAAATCCTTGCGCGGCATGCCCGCGTCGCGGATTGCAATGATCATGATCTCCTTCTCGATCTGGCGGATCTCGCCGATATGCGAGCGCAGCTGTGCCGTCAGCGCATCGAACATGCGCGGCGAGAGCTTGAGTTCCATGAACTCATCGGCCAGGCGCTTGCGCGCCTTGTGGGTGCGCGGGTCATCGCTCCCCTGCTTGGCGAGCGCCGCCAGCACCGTGTTCAGGTGCTTGCGCACCGTGGCCATGCGGCGCGCGACTTCCTCCGGGTCCGGACCAGTGTCGATGACCTCTTCATCGCCATCGGCGTCCTCGGCCTCCTCTTCATCGGGCTTGCGGCCCTCGGCCACGATTTCGACCTTGGTCGGATTCTGCGGTTGCGCGATCACGTCCGGCGCATTCGGGTCGATGAAGCCGACGACCAGGTCGACCATGCGCGCCTGGCCTGCCTTGAACTGCTCATAGGTGTGCAGCAGGAATTCGTGGGTCGCCGGGTAACTGGCGAGCGCCAGCCGCACGGCATCGAGGCCCTCTTCGATGCGCTTGGCGATGCGGATCTCGCCCTCGCGCGTCAACAGCTCCACCGTGCCCATCTCGCGCATGTACATGCGTACCGGGTCGGTGGTGCGGCCCAGCTCGGCGTCGAGCGCGGCCAGCGCCGCGGCGGCCTCTTCGATCGCTTCTTCGTCCGCGGGCGAAGCAGGGTCGGAAGCCAGGAGGGACTGGGAGTCCGGTGCCTTCTCGTACACCGGAATGCCCATGTCGTTAATGGTGTTGACGATGTCTTCGATCTGCTCCGGATCGACGATCTCCGAAGGCAGGTGATCGTTGACCTGCGCGTAGGTGAGGTATCCCTGCTCCTTGCCGCGCGCGATCAGCAGCTTCAACTGCGACTGGCGGTCTTCCGGAGCGATCGCACGGCGCTCGATCGCCGACGTCACGACGGCGTTCCTGGCCGCGGCGCCCAGCTTGGGCGAGCCCTTGCCCGCCGGTGCTCCGGCCTTTGGCGCCGCAACGCCTTTGACGGGAACCGGCAACTTGCCCGCCACGGCCTTGGGCGCTGCAACCACTTTGGTGGCCGCTGCCTTGGCCGCGGGCGCGCTCTTCAGGGCTGGATGCGCCTTCGCCGCAACGCGCACCCTGGCGTGCCCGCTCCGCGCCGCCGCCTTTTTTTCCACGGGCGCGGCTCGTGCACCAGCCCGGCGGTGGCCGGCAGCAGTTGGCTTGGACTTGTGGCTCGGGGGCATTGGGGTCCTTTACAGAAATTCAGGACAATCGCTCCTCAACCGTAGTTCCCGAAGGAGAACATGCCGGGAGGGCCAATTGGTGCGGAAAATCCGCTAATTATAGCGAACATGTCGTAATAAAGGCCAGCGCCGGCGCGGGCGGCGCTCTTAGGGGCGGGCGCGGCCCGTTCTCTTGTTAAGCGCCTGAAATTCCAGCCGTTCTTCGGCGCTCGCGGTGTTCGATTTCACCCGGTCCAGCAGCTCATCGTAGCGCCGGGCCTCGCGCTCGGCCGCGACCTGCGCGATGAGCCGATCCAGCGTTCCCAGCAGCTCCGGTGCGGCCTGCTCGGCATCGAGGAGCGTGGGCTCCGCGTGCAGCTCACCGAGGCGCCGGTGCTCAGGCCGTTCGCGCCACTGCTCGAGCAGCGCCGAGATCATGCGGCCGGGCTGCGCGCGCAGCGTCGTGAGAAGCTCCCGCAGCATGCCGATCCCGCCGAGCTCCGCTTCGCCGATCTCTGCCAGCGCCGGCAGCACCTCGGTGGGTACGCGCCCGGCGGTCGCCGGGAAGTGCAGCAGCGTCTGGATGGCCTGTGTCACCAGGCCGCGCCGCCCGCCGCTCGCCGTACGCGCCACCTCGCGGCGCGGCGCGGTGTCCGGATCCTCGGTGGCGAGGTCCGCCTGCAGCAGGGCACGCAGCCGATCGGCCCCGAGCCCGACCTCCTGCGCGATGCGCGCGAGCAGCAGTTCCAGATACACCCCTGGCGGCAACTTGGCCAGCAGAGGGCGCGCCAGGGCGACGAAGCGGGCGCGGCCATCGGCGTGACTGAGATCGGCCTGTTCGCGCAGGTGCGCCGCGAGGTATTCGGACAGCGGCGTCGCGCCCGCGAAACGCGCCTCGAAGGCGGCGCGGCCCTCGCGGCCGACGAGGCTGTCCGGATCCTCGCCTTCCGGCAGGAACAGGAAGCGCATTTCGCGGCCTTCGCGAGCCTCCGGCAAGGCGTTTTGCAGGGCGCGCCAGGCCGCGGCGCGACCAGCGCGATCGCCGTCGAAGGCGAACACCACCTCGCTGACGAGCCGGAAGGCGCGTCGGAGGTGCTCCGGCGTCGTCGCCGTGCCGAGCGTGGCCACCGCGCAGGCGATGCCCGCCTGATGCAGGCGCACGACGTCCATGTACCCTTCGACGATCACGAGACGCTGCAGCGCCGTGCGTGCCAGCCGGATCTCGTGCAGGCCGTAGAGCTCCTGGCCCTTGTGGAACAGCGCGGTCTCCGGGGAATTCAGGTATTTCGGCTCGCCGCTCTCGAGCACGCGGCCGCCGAATCCCAGCACCCGGCCGCGCGGATCGCGGATCGGAAACATGATGCGGTCGCGGAACCGGTCGTACCAGGGTTCGCCCCCCGGGCGCGGGGTGTCGCGCTCGATGATCAGCCCCGCGGCGAGCAGCGTGCGGCGCGCCTCCTCGGTGGCGCCGAAGCGCCGCAGCAGCTCATTCCAGGCGCCGGGCGCGTAACCGATGCGGAATCGCTCGCAGATCGGCTCGTCCAGCCCGCGGCCGCGCAGGTAGGCGCGCGCGCGCTCGTCGCCCTGCAGGCATTCCTGGTAGTAGCCCGCGACGCGCGCCAGCATATCGCTGAGCTCTTCCTGGCCCCGTGCCGGCGCAGCGCTGCCGCCTTCGTGCGGTACTTCCAGGCCGAGCCGCTCGGCCAGCGCCTCGACCGCTTCCGGAAAGGGCAGCTGCTCGTACTGCATCAGAAAGCCGAGCGCCGTGCCGTGCGCGCCGCAGCCGAAGCAATGGTAGAACTGCTTGTCGGGGCTCACCCAGAACGAGGGCGTCTTCTCGTCGTGAAACGGGCAGCAGGCCTTGTACTCGCGTCCGGCTTTCTTCAGCGGCACGCGGCTGCCGATGGTCTCGACGATATCCGCGCGCGCGATCAGCTCGTCGATGAATCCCTGGGGAATGCGCCCGGCCATGGGGCCAGTCTAACTTAAGGCCACAGCGCCCAAGCGCCAGTGGCGGCTACGCGCTGAGTCGTGCCTTGATGCGCGCGCCGACGGCGCCCATGTCGGCGCGGCCCGCCGCCCGGGCCTTGATCGCCGCCATCACCTTGCCCATGTCCTTGATCGAGGCCGCGCCGGTCGCGGCGATGACCTCGCCGATCATGGCATCGAGCTCGGCGGTGGACAGTGGCGCGGGCAGGTAGGCGGAAAGCAGCTGCATCTCGGCCGTTTCCTTCGCAACCAGATCGGTGCGCCCGCCCGCCTCGAACTGCGCGATCGACTCGCGGCGCTGCTTCATCATCTTGTCGATGACGCTCAGGACCTGTGCATCATCGAGCTCGATGCGCTCGTCCACTTCGCGCTGCTTGATGGCCGCCAGGATCATGCGGATGTAGCCGAGCTTTTCCTTCTCGCCGGCACGCAGGGCGGATTTCATATCCTCCTGGATGCGGGCCTTGAGCGTCATGGACGCCTGCTCGTCAGCGTGCGGTGCGGACGAAGTCGCGCGAGATGCGCTTGATGTGGCGCTTCACCGCCGCGGCCTTCTTGCGCTTACGCTCCTGCGTGGGCTTCTCGTAGAATTCGCGGCGGCGCAGCTCGGCGAGTACGCCCGCCTTCTCGCAGGCGCGCTTGAAGCGGCGCAGGGCGGCGTCAAAGTACTCGTTTTCCCGGATTCGGACGCTCGGCATCGAACTCAACCTCTTGATTCTAATAACCGTTTAACAACGGTCCGGCCATGCAGGGGCCGCGATTCTAAAGAGGCCGGAGCCAAAAGGCAAAGCCTGCGGAAGCTTAAGGCCTAATCCTGATCCGGCTTCGGTCATACTTTCAGCACGATGCGAGTGCTGGCCATAGAGTCCTCCTGCGATGAAAGCGCCGTGGCCGTGCTCGACGAGGGGCAGGGGCTCCTGGCGCACGAGCTGTGGAGCCAGGTCGACCTGCACCGGGTATTCGGTGGCGTGGTGCCGGAACTGGCCTCGCGCGACCATGTCCAGCGGCTGCTGCCGCTGGTGCGTGACGCGCTGGCCGCGGCGGGCACGCGCCCCGAGCAGCTGCAGGGCGTCGCCTATACCGCCGGTCCCGGCCTGGCGGGCGCGCTGCTGTGCGGTGCGGCGCTGGCACGTTCGCTGGCCTATGGCTGGCGGCTGCCTGCGATCGGGATCCACCATCTCGAGGGGCATCTGCTGGCGCCACTGCTCGAGACGCCTGCACCCGGATTTCCGCACCTGGCGCTGCTGGTGTCGGGTGGGCACACGATGCTGATCGAAGCCCGCGCGCTCGGTGACTACCAGCTGCTCGGGGAGACGCGCGATGACGCGGCGGGCGAAGCCTTCGACAAGAGCGCCAAACTGCTGGGGCTGCCCTATCCCGGCGGGCCGCAGCTGGCGCTGATGGCCGCGGCCGGCAGGGCCGGCGCCTGCCCGTTGCCGCGGCCGATGCTGGATCGGGCCGGGTACGAGTTCAGTTTCTCCGGACTGAAGACCGCCGTGTCGCTGGCGGTGCGCTCCCAGCCGCTCGATGCACAGCGCCGGGCGGACATCGCCCGCGGCCTGCAGGATGCGATCATCGATACCCTGTGCGTGAAGACGCTGCGCGCCCTGGAGGCGACGAGCCTGACGCAGCTGGTGGTCGCGGGCGGCGTTGGCGCCAACCTGGAACTGCGTGAGCGGCTCAGTCGCGAGCTGTCCGCGCGCGGCGGGCAGGCGTTTTTCCCGCGCCCCGAATTCTGCACCGACAACGCCGCGATGATCGCGGTGGCCGGGTTGCTGCGCCTGCGCGCCGGCGAATGCGCCGAGGCGGATTTAAGCGTGCGGGCGCGCTGGCCGCTGACCGAGCTGCGGCCGCCGCACAGCGCGGGGCGAACACTGCAGGCAGCGTCCGTGGGACACGCATGAACAGCGGCAGCGAAGACCGGCTGTTCCTGCGCGGACTGACATGCGAGTGCGTGATCGGCTTCATCGACTGGGAGCGGCGCGTCCGGCAGACCGTGCTCATCGACCTGGAGTTTCCCACCGATTGCGCACGCGCGGCCGTGAGCGATGCGGTCGCAGATGCGATCGACTACAAGCAGGTCGCCAAGCGCGTGCTCACCTTCGTCTCCGACTCGCAGTTCCAGCTCATCGAGACCCTGGCGCATCGCCTGGCACTGCTGCTGCTGGCCGAGTTCCCGCTCGCCTGGGTCAGGGTCGCGTTGAGCAAGCCGGGCGCGATCCGCCATTCGCGCGATGTCGGGGTCAGCATCGAGCGGCACCGCGCCGATCTCACCCCGCGCGGATAGCGCCGGCCATGCCGCGGGTCTACGTCGCCATTGGCGGCAACATCGAGCCCGAACGGCGCTTCGTGCTCGCCGCGCACCTGCTGCGCCGCCGCTTTCCCGGCATCCGGTACTCCACCTGCTACCGCAATCCGGCCTTCGGATTCAAGGGCGCCGATTTCCTCAACGCCGTGGCCGGCTTCGACACCGAGGCGAGCGCGGCCCAGGTGCTCGCCGACCTGCACGCGATCGAGCTGCAGTGCGGGCGGCGGCGCGACGATCCGAAATGGGCGCCGCGCGCGATGGACATCGACCTGCTGCTGTACGGGGCCACCGTGGCCGACACGGCCGATTACCGCCTGCCGCGGCCCGACCTGCTGCAGCGCTCGTATATGCTCGCGCCACTGGCGCAGATCGCACCGCAACTGCGCCATCCGCTCACCGGCCGCAGCATGGCCGAGCATTGGCAGGAGCTGGCGCGCGAACCGCACCAGCTCGAAGCGCTGAGCCTCGACCTGAATGCCCTAACGGCGCAGGCTCCGGCCGCCGTCGACGGCGAGGATCTGCCCGGTGACGAAGGGCGCCGCGGTGGCGAAGAAAACCACGGCCGCGGCGATGTCGGACGGTGATCCGGAACGCTGCAGCAGCGTGCGGCGGATGATTTCCTGCCGCTGCGCCTCCTCGAGCCCCGCTTCGGGCCACAACACCGGCCCGGGTGCGATGGCATTGACGCGCACCTCGGGTGCGAGCTCGCGCGCCAGCGCCTGAGTGAGGTGGATCAGCGCGGCCTTGGAGGTCGAGTAGACCAGATACCCGGGCAGGGAGCGCATCCCGTGGATATCGACGATATTGACGATCAGGCCGCGCGTGCGCCGCAGTTCCGCGCTCGCCGCCTGCGCCAGGAACAGCGGCGCCTGCACATTGGTGCCCATCAGGTCCGCCCACTGGGCCGGCGTCACCTCTGGCCACGGTGTGGGATAAAAGCTCGCCGCGTTGTTGACCAGCAGCTGCAGGCCGCCAAAGCGCCCGACGACGTCGGCAATCAGCCGCGGTGCGGCTTCGGGCTGGCGCAGATCGGCGCTGAACACTGCAGCGGAGCCGCTGCGCCGGCTCTCGAGCTCGGCGGCCAGGGCCTGCGCGGCGGCCCTGGATCGATTGCAGTGGATGGCGACATTTGCACCCGCGGCGTGCAGATGCCTTACGATTTCAGCGCCGACGCGCCGCGCGCCGCCGGTGACCAGGGCGGTCTGGGCATCGAGGGCGGGCGGGGTGGTTTCCACCGGGTTAGCTTATGACGCGCACGCCGGAATTCACAATGCCCGCCCCGGACGCTGCGCAGCGCGCGCACAGCGCGGCGCTGCGGCAGGTGCTGCAGGAGCGGATTGCGGCTTGCGGTGGCTGGATTCCATTCGATGAGTATCTGGACCTGCTGCTCTACGCACCGGGCCTGGGCTACTACAGTGCTGGCGCCATCAAGCTCGGTGCGGCGGGAGATTTCACCACCGCGCCGGAACTTTCCGGACTGTTCGGCGCCTGCATCGCGCGCCAGTGCGCCCCACTGCTGCGCGGCGGCGGAGACGTGCTCGAGCTCGGGGCCGGGAGCGGCGCGCTCGCCGAAGTGCTGCTCGCGCGCCTCGCGGCACTGGGGGCGCCGCCCAGCCAGTACTTCATCCTCGAGACGAGCGCCGACCTGCGGGAGCGGCAGCAGCAGCGGCTGGACCAGCTGCCGCCCGGGCTGCGCTCGCGCCTGCGCTGGCTCGACCGGCTGCCGGCCAGTGGCCTGCGTGGCGTCATACTCGCCAATGAAGTCGCCGACGCGCTGCCCTTCCATTGCTTCGCCGTCACGGCCGACGGCTTTGCCGAACGCGGCGTCGCGCTCGATGCGCGGGGCGAGACTGGCTGGGAAGAACGGCCCGCTGCGGCGTCACTGGGCAGGGAGCTGGCGCGGCTTGCGGCGACGCTGCCGCAGCCGCTGCCGCCCGGTTATCGCTCCGAGCTGTGCCTGCGCCTCGGACCCTGGATCGGGGGCCTGGCCGCCGCGCTCGATCAGGGCTGGCTGCTGCTGTTCGACTATGGCCTGGGCCAGTCTGAGCTGTATCACCCGCAGCGCGTCGCGGGCACGCTGCGCTGCCACTACCGTCATCGCGCACACGAAGATCCCTTCCTGTACCCGGGCCTGCAGGACGTCACGGCCTGGGTGGATTTCACGCGCCTGGCGGCGGCGGCCGCGGATGCCGGCCTGAGCGTCGCGGGCTACTGCACGCAGGCCGCGTTCCTGCTCGGCGCGGGCATCGACGCCGAACTCGAGGCGGCCGCCTCGACGGTGGAGCGCGCGCAACGGGCGAGCGAGGCGCGCCAGCTCCTGATGCCGGGTGAGATGGGCGAGAGCTTCAAGGCCATGGTCCTGACTCGAGGCGCCGTGGATTGCCCTACGGCCTTTGGTCTCCAGGACCTGCGGCGGCTCCTCTAGGAGAGTGCCGCGAGCGAGGCGAGGCGCCGCGTGCGCAGCAAGGCGGCGATCTCGGTTCCCTGGCGGCCCTTCAGCTCGGCATCGCTGAGCTGCACGCTGGCGGCGGCGCGCAGCGAGGCCCGAAGTTGCGCCACCTGGCGCGCCGTGGCCGCGCTGTCGTGGCCTGCGGCCTGGCTCCGGGCGCTGCAGACTTCGAGCCATTGACCGAAACGCTCGGGACGCCGGAACGCGTCCGCCAGCTCCAGCACTTGCAGCCGCCCTTCGGGCCCGGCCGCCATCTGTCCGGCCGGACTGCCGTCCCCGTCGAGGCGGGCGCGGAGCCGCCCGGCGAGCAGGGCCAGCTGCTGGTGTTCGTTGGGGACCCGCAAGCGCGCGCCCAGCGCCTCTATATCGGCGACCGGCAGGCCTGCGAGCAGCGCCGCCCAGCGCGGCGGCGTCGCCGCGGCGTTCTCGACGCCATTGGCGGCACAACGGAGCGCGGCCAGCCCCAGCGGCAGCTCCGGCGACTGCGCGAGTTGGGGCAGGATTCCCGTGAGTGCGCCGCAATCGCGCAGCACTTCGAAGGCGCGCTCCGGATGCGCAGCGGCGAGCGCCAGCTCGAGTTCGCGCCACACCCGTTCGCTCACCAGCGCCGCGGTCTCACCGGCATCGACCATGGTGCGCATCAGCGCGAGGGTCTCCGGGGCAACGGCGAACCCGAGCCCGGCAAAGCGGGCGGCGAAGCGCGCCACGCGCAGGATGCGCACCGGGTCCTCGGTGAAGGCCGCCGACACGTGACGCAGCAGGCGATTGCGCAGGTCGGCCTGGCCACCGTAGGGGTCGATGAGCGTTCCGTCGGCCGCACGCGCCATCGCATTGATCGTCAGGTCGCGGCGGCGCAGGTCTTCCTCGAGGGTGACGGCGGGTGAAGTTTCGATCGCGAAGCCGCGATAGCCCGGGGCGATCTTGCGTTCGAGGCGCGCCAGTGCGTATTCCTCGTGGCTTTCGGGGTGCAGGAACACGGGGAAATCCCGGCCCACGGCACGGTATCCGGCACGCTCCATCTCCCCGGGCGTCGCGCCCACGACCACCCAGTCGCGCTCGCGCACCGTGAGGCCCAGCAGTTCGTCCCGGACCGCGCCACCCACAAGGTACACTTGCATCCGCGCATGTTAACCGAGCGTCGTGCCAGTTCGACCTGCTCTCGTGCCGGGGCGCTGTTGCTGATGAGTTGCCTCAGTCTTACAGGTTGCAGTGCCGGGTACCTGCTGCAGGCGGCTCACGGCCAGTGGCAGCTGCTGCGCGCCCGCCAGCCGATTCCGCGGGTGATCGCGAGTGAATCGACCGACGCGAGGCTGCGTACGCGGCTCGAGCTGGTGAGCGAGGCGCGCGATTTTGCCAGCCGCGAGCTCGACCTTCCCGACAATGCCAGTTACCGCAGCTACAGCGCGCTGCACCGTCCCTACGCGGTCTGGAACGTGGTCGCGACCCCTGAATTTTCGGTCGAGCCGCGGCGCTGGTGCTTTCCGATCACGGGCTGCATCGCCTATCGCGGCTACTTTCGCGAAGCCGGTGCGCGGCGCTTCGCCGCGGCGCTGGCCGCACGGGGCGATGACACCATGGTGGCTGGCGTGAGCGCCTATTCCACGCTCGGTTATTTCGCCGATCCGGTGCTCGATACGATGCTGCAGTACGGCGACCTGCAGCTCGTCGGCACGATATTCCATGAGCTGGCCCACCAGCTGGTGTATGTCAGGGACGACAGCGAGTTCAACGAGGCCTTCGCAATGAGCGTGGAGCGTGAAGGCGTCGCCCGCTGGCTGGCGGCGCGGGGGCGCAGCGGCGAGCTGGCGGCCTGGCGCCGCCGCCAGGAACAACAGGGCCAGATCCTGGATATCCTGGCCGCGGGGCGTGCCCGCGTGGCCACGCTGTACCGCGAATCAGCACCGGTTCCACAACGGCGCCAGCGCAAGCGGGAACTGCTGGCCGCGATCAGTGCGGAGCTGCGCGCCTACGAGCAGCCGCGCGGACTGCGCAGTGGTTACGACGCCTGGCTGGATGAGGGCCTCAACAACGCGCACCTGGCTTCGGTCGCGACCTACTTCGATTGCCTGCCCGGATTCGAACAGCTGCTGGCGCAGCAGTCCGGGAGTCTGCCCGCCTACTACCAGGCGGTGCGCGAACTGGCGCACAGCCCGGCGGCCCGGCGGCGGGCGCTGTGCGCCCGGCCGCCGGCAAGCACAGGCGCCGTGCCAGACCCGGTCAGTTCACCTCGACATTGACGCGCCGCGGTTCCACGGCGGGCTGCTTCGGGATCACGACCTCGAGCACGCCGTTGGCGTGGCGCGCGCGAATGTCATCCGCGCGGGCGTTCTCGGGGAGCGAAAACTGCCGCAGGAAATCGCCGGTGATGCGCTCGAGGCGCTCGAAGCCCTTGCGACTGTCACGCGCTTCCAGACGCCGTGCGCCGCGGATGGTCAGTACGCCCTTGTCTGCCGTGACCTGGATGTCCTTGGCGTCGACGCCGGGCAGGTCCGCATGCACGGTGTAGCGTTCCGCTTCCTCGTGCACGTCGACTGAGGGGGCCCAGGTGGTAGCGCTCGAGCCGTTGGCCGTGCTCGCAAAGGTATCGCCAAAGAGCTCGTCGATCTCGCGATGCAACCGGCCCATCAGCCGCCAGGGTTCGTAGTGAACGATGTTCATGATGATCTCTCCATTTCTGATGCCGCCAGTGCGGCGCCTGCACCTGATGTGCGGGCATCGTCGCGGCTTTCAAGTGCCGCAGGCTGTGTACAAGCTGTGCGGCAGTTGTGCGTTTGGCGTAAACACCACATCTTGATTTTCGGGAACCGCAGCGCGGGACGCCGGCGCAGGGATTTTTATGTGGCGTAGTGCGGCGAGGTATGTCGTAAATTATTGATAAATAACAATAAAAATACGAATCGGCAAGCCTCGGAAACCTTGACCTCGCCATCGCGCGTGATTAGTCTCACTGCTTCCAACAACTATATCTTGTGGTGCTGGGAGCTGAGGCGCTGGCTACACCAACGGGCCGATTCCGTTGGAATCCGCGCATTCTTGCTGAAATTAGGGAGCCGTCAGAGCAATGAATTCCGTGGTCAAGCTCGAGCACAAAGACATCACAACGATTGCCTTCCAGGAGGCATCGCTCGACATCTGGGACAAGAAGTACCGGCTTGCGGCGAAGGACGGCGCGCCGATCGATGCATCGATGGACGACACCTACAAGCGTGTCGCGCGCGCGCTGGCCGACGTCGAGAGCGTGGAGCTGCGCGAACAGTGGTACGAGCGTTTCCTGTGGGCCCTGCGCCATGGTGCGATTCCGGCCGGCCGCGTCACCAGCAATGCGGGCGCGCTCGAGCACAAGCCGTCCACTTCGACCATCAACTGCACGGTCTCGGGCACGATTCACGATTCGATGAACGACATCCTCGGCAAGGTGCACGAGGCGGGACTCACGCTCAAGGCCGGCTGCGGCATCGGCTACGAATTCTCGACACTGCGCCCGCGCGGTGCCTATGTCTCGGGCGCGGGCGCCTATACCTCCGGACCACTGTCGTTCATGGATATCTACGACAAGATGTGCTTCACGGTGTCGTCGGCCGGCGGGCGCCGCGGGGCGCAGATGGGCACTTTCGATGTGGGCCACCCGGACGCCATGGATTTTATCCGCGCCAAGCGCGAGAACGGCCGCCTGCGGCAGTTCAATCTCTCGCTGCTGATCACCGACGAATTCATGGAGGCGGTGCGTGAGGACCGGGACTGGCGCCTGGCTTTCCCGGTGCGGCGGAGCGAGTACGAGGCCGAGCACCCGGACCTGAACGATCCCGAGAAATTCGTGTGGCGCGACTGGCCGGCGCACGAGGGCTACGTCGTCGACGAGGCGGGGCTGGTGGCCTGCCGCATCTACAAGAAGCTGCCGGCGCGGCGCATGTGGGACGTGATCATGTCCTCCACCTACGATTTTGCCGAGCCGGGCTTCATCCTCATCGACCGCGTCAATGAGATGAACAACAACTGGTGGTGCGAAAATATCCGCGCCACGAATCCCTGTGTCACGGCCGATACGCGCCTGGCGACGCAATTCGGCATGGTGCGGATCGGCGATCTGCATGCCAGCGGCGATGCATTGCAGGTGACCGTGGACAAGCGCGCACTGGGCGAAGCGGCGCAGGGTGTGGAAGTCCGGCCTGCCGTGCCAGCGTTCATGACCGCCGCATCAGCGGACGTCTACCGTGTGGTCACCAAGGCGGGCTACGAAATCAAGGCGACGGAGTGGCACGATTTCTACACCGCGCGCGGCAAGGTGAAGCTCAAGGATCTCGTGCCGGGCGATGAGCTGCTGATTCAATCCGGCAAGGGCCAGTTTGGCCAGGACGGCAGCGCGCAGCTCGGCACGCTGCTGGGCTTGTTGGCCGGAGACGGGCACTTCACCAACCGGGGAAAGGGCGAACAGGCCGCGATCATCAATCTGTGGGGTGGTGATCGCGATTATGCCGGGACGGTGGTCAACTATATCAACGCCATGATTGCGGGCGTTTCCAATCGGCCGCGTGAGTGCCAGGTGAGCGCCGTGGCCGTGCCGCAGCGCCGGCTCATCGTGATTCGTTCGGTACTGCTGGCGCGGGTGCTCGAGCATTATGGATTTTCCGCCCGGACCAAGCTGCAGGTGCCCGAAGTGGTGTGGCGCGGCAGCGAAGAGTGCGTTAAGGCCTACCTGCGCGCGCTGTTCCAGACCGATGGCACGGTGCAGCGCGACGACAAGAATGCCTATTGCACCATTCGACTGGCGTCCAGTCATCCCGCGCTGCTCGGAGAAGTGCAGACGCTGCTCGCGAACTTCGGCATCTTCAGTCGCGTGCTCAAGCGTCGCGCCGCGGGGCGGCGCTTGCTGCCGGATGGCAAAGGCGGCCGGAAGCTCTACCAGTGCAAGACCGATTATGAGTTGCTGATCGGTTCGCAGTCACGCGATCGCTTCATGGAGGAAATCGGCTTCATCACTGCCGCGAAGAATCAGAAATATGCCGAGTGGCGCGCACAGCGCACCTCGGCAAACAGCGAGACTTTTCGCAGCAAGGTCAGTGAAATCAGCTTTGTGGGGCGAGAGGCGGTTTTCGACACCACGCAAAAAGACCGGAATAACCTGATATTTAACGCGTTTGTTACTGGGAATTGCGGCGAACAACCACTCCCGCCGTACGGTTCCTGCCTGCTCGGATCGGTGAACCTGACGCGCTTCGTGCGCGAGCCATTCACGGCGCAGGCGCGCTTCGACTGGGACGAATATCGCGAGGTGGTGCGTGTGTTCACGCGCGCCCTCGACAACGTGGTCGAGATCAACGGCCTGCCGCTCGATCTGCAGCGCCAGGAGATCCTGCGCAAGCGCCGCCACGGCATGGGCTTCCTGGGGCTGGGATCCACCATCACGCTGCTCGGCATGAAGTACGGCTCGCCCGAGTCCGTGAAGTTCACCGAGGACGTGTCGCGGGAGATGGCGCTCGCCGGCTGGGAGGCGGCGCTGGAGCTGGCGCGCGAGAAAGGACCGGCGCCGATCATGAAGGAGGAGTTCACCGTCACGCCGGAGATGCTGCGCAAGCGCCCGGAGCTCGGGCGCGATGGCTGGAAGGCCGGCGCGAAGATTCCCGGGCGGCTCCTGCATGCGCGCTACAGCCGCTACATGCAGCGCGTCGCCGGCGTGGCGCCGCAGCTGGTCGAGCAGCTCGCGCAGGTGGGAGCGCGATTCACGCACCACACCTCGATCGCGCCGACCGGCACGATTTCGCTGTCGCTGGCCAACAATGCCAGCAACGGCATCGAGCCCTCGTTCGCGCACCACTATTTCCGCAACGTGATCCGCTCCGGCCGCAAGACCAAGGAGAAGGTGGACGTGTTCTCCTTCGAGCTGCTGGCCTATCGCGAACTGGTGAATCCGCGCGCGCTGCCCGGCTCGACCAACAGCGCCGAGGCGCTGCCGGACTACTTCACCACCACGGATGATGTCACGCCGCGCATGCACGTGGATATCCAGGCGGCTTCGCAGAAGTGGATCGACTCCTCGATCTCCAAGACTGCAAACGTGCCCACGGATTTTCCCTACGAGCAGTTCAAGAACATCTATCGCTACGCGCACGAGCAGGGCCTGAAGGGCTGCACCACCTTCCGCTTCAACCCGGAGGCCTTCCAGGGCGTGCTGGTCAAGGAACAGGACCTGAAGAACACCACCTACGTGTTCACGCTCGAGGACGGCAGCGAACTGGAGGTGCGTGGCGACGAGCAGGTGGAGTACGACGGGGAGCAGCACAGCGCCGCCAATCTCTTCGACGCCCTGAAAGAAGGCTATTACGGGAAATTGTGAGCATGACCACGAATATCGGAAAGAAGATCGTCAAGTACCGGGTGCGCAGGCCCGAGGATGCGGAGCAGCTCGCCGCCAAGGTCGCCGCCGAGGCGGACATGAGCACCACACGCGACGGCCGCCGGGCCAAAGTGATCAGGCTGACCGAGGAGGTGCAGCGCCCGGAGGTGCTGATCGGCTCGACCTACAAGATCAAGACCCCGGTGTCCGATCACGCCATGTACGTGACCATCAATGACATCCTGCTCAACGAGGACACCGACCGCGAGCAGCGCCGGCCCTTTGAGATCTTCATCAACTCGAAGAATCTCGATCATTTCCAGTGGATCGTGGCCCTCACGCGCATCATCTCCGCCGTGTTCCGCAAGGGCGGGGATGTCACTTTCATGGTCGATGAGCTCAAGGCCGTCTTCGATCCGCGCGGCGGCTACTGGCAGCCGGGTGGGAAATTCATGCCCTCGATCATTGCCGAGCTCGGCTACGTCATCGAGAAGCACCTGCAGACCATCGGACTGCTGCGCAAGCCCGAGCTGGACGTGCACCAGAAGAAGCTCATCGACGAAAAGCGCGCCGAATACGAGGCACGCAAGAAGCAGCAGGACGCCTTCGCCAAATCGCACTTTCCGGAAGGCGCGCAGCTGTGCAGCAAGTGCAGCACTGCGGCGGTGGTCATGATGGACGGCTGCATGACCTGTCTGAACTGCGGCGATTCGAAATGCGGCTGATCGGCCAAGCTCAACCCACCGGCTGATCGCGCCAGCGCCTACCCAGGCGCGGCGTTTATCGGGAAGCGCGTCAAAGCGGCGGCTTCCCGGTTTTTGTAAGATCCCGGCCCATCATGCGTGCCTACGTCGCATTTCTACTGCTGTTTTTGCCGCTGGCCGGCCTGGCCGCGGCGCCGGCGATCCCGGAGCCCGCCGAGCTCGAGCCCGACGTGCAGTTCTGGATGCGCGTCTACAGCGAAATCAGCACCAACGAGGGCTACATCCACGATCAGTGGGACCTGGCGATCATCTACGAGACCCTGCACTTCGACAGGGAACTGGCGCCGGCGGCGCGCGAGCAGCAGGTCGACGCGGCGCGCGAGCACTATCGCGCGATACTGCGACGGCTGGGGAGCGGTGCCGCACCGCAGGACGAGGACGAGCAGCGCGTGCGCGGCCTGTGGGGCGAGGCGCCACCGGCGCGGCTACTGCAGGCCGCCGACGATGTGCGCTTCCAGCTCGGGCAGTCCGACCGGTTCCGCGCCGGCCTGGTGCGTGCGGGCGCGTGGGAAGAGCACATCGCGCGTACCCTGTCGGCGCAGGGCCTGCCACCGGAAATCGCGGTACTGCCGCACGTCGAATCGTCGTTCCAGCCCGATGCGATGTCGAAGGCGGGCGCCGCCGGCATGTGGCAGTTCATCCGCTCGACCGGGCGGCGTTACCTGCGCATCGATCGCGCGGTCGACGAGCGGCTCGATCCGTATCGCGAGACCGAGGCGGCGGCGCAGCTGCTGGCGCTGAACTACCAGGTGCTGGGCAGCTGGCCACTGGCGATCACCGCCTACAATCACGGTGCGGCCGGCATGCGGCGGGCGCGCGATCAGGTCGGGAGCGACGACATCGTGCAGATCGTGCGCCACTACCGCAGCCCCAGTTTCGGATTTGCCTCGCGCAATTACTACTGCTCGTTCCTCGCGGTGCTGCGCCTCGATCGCGATCCGGAGCGATATTTCGGGCCCCTGGTGCACGACAAACCGGTCGAGGCGCGCGAGCTGACCGTCTCTGCGCCGGTGCGCGTCGATACTCTGCGGCACATACTCGATATCGACATGGGCAAGCTGCGCGAGCTCAATCCGGCGCTGCGCCAGGCGGTGTGGAATCTGCAGCAGTTCGTGCCGCGCGGCTACCGCCTCAGGCTTCCTGCGGCGCTGGCCGACTGGACCAGCGAGCTGCTGGGCGCACGCCTGGCCGGTGCGGGCACGAGCGCCGCGACCCGCCTCGCCAGCGCCGTGGCATCGCCTGGGCCGAAACCCGCGGCGGCGGCGGCGCCCGCCACGCGCGTCGCGCGGATTGCGGCGGCCACCGTGGCGCAGGCGCGGAGCAACGGCCCCAGCCGGCGCGGCGTGCGCAGCGCGGCCGAGGTCGCCGCCGAGCTGTCGACCTACGTGGTGCGCGGCGGAGACACCCTGGCCACGATCGCGGTACGGACCGGCGTCGATGCCGAACTGCTGATGCGCGCCAATGGGCTGCGCGACAGCGATCACATTTACGAGGGCGAGCGGCTGCAGCTGCTCGCCAGTTCATCGAGGGCCGCGCCCGAGCCTTCGGTCATGGCGCAGGCGGCCGAGGAAGATCGCCAGGATTACGCCCAGGCCCTGGCGGCGGCGACGGCGGCGCGCAAGCAGATTGTGGTGAGCGCCGGGCAGGCGCCGGGACCGGCACTGCTGGCCGACACGGAAGCCCCGCCTTCAGCTGACCCGATCGACTACAGCGTCGATCGCACTGATCGCCTCACCGTGGTCGCCGCCGAGACCATTGGCCACTATGCAGACTGGCTGGGCGTGTCGACGATGAGCCTGCGTACGCTGAATCACATGCGCGGCAGCAGTGCGGTGCTGATGGGCCGGCAATTCCAGCTCGACTTCAGCAGGGTGACGCGCGAGCAGTTCGAGCAGCGGCGCCGCGGCTACCACCAACAAATGCAGAGCGATTACTTTGCGACCCATCACATTGTCGGCACGGAAGCCTACATCGCCCGGCGCGGCGACTCGCTCTGGAGCGTCACGCAGCACAGTGCGCTGCCGGTCTGGCTGCTGCAACAATACAACCCCGACGTCGATTTCGCCGAGCTGCGGCCGGGAACCTCGATTGTGTTGCCGCGCGTCGAGGACGCTTCCTGAAGCAGCATGACGGGCTGTGAACCCTGCACGGTCGCGGCAGGGGGCGCTGATCCCTATAATCGCCGCATGTCCTATCGTTTTCTGACCGCGCTCGCGGTCCTGGCTGCCACCGCGGCCGGGGCCGAACCGGCGACGCTGACGGCATCCAGCGCGAACCAGGCGGGCGTGGCCTCCCTGGCGCCGGAGCCGGCCGACCTGCCGATGGCCGATCGCGCCATCGTGCGAAAGTCCCAGCGGCGGATGTACCTGCTGAACGGCGACCGGGTCCTGCGCAGCTATCGCGTGGCGCTCGGGCTGGTGCCGGAAGGGAACAAGGAGCGCGCCGGCGATTTTCGGACCCCGGAGGGCAGCTACCGGCTGACCCGCCGCAATGCGCACAGCGATTATTTTCTCTCGATCCAGGTCTCCTATCCGAACGACACCGATCTGCAGCGCGCGCGGCGCAACCGCTGGTTGCCCGGCGGTTCAATCATGGTGCACGGGCTGCCCAACACGCTCAGGCACCCGCCCGACTACTACGCAGCCTCTGACTGGACCGACGGGTGCATCGCGCTGTCCAACTCCGACATGGTGGAGTTCTGGCTGCTGAGCCACGACAACATGCCCATCGAGATCATGCCCTAGCGCCCGGCATGGAAACCAGCGTCGAAATTCCAGATGCCGTGGATGCGAGGGTGGGTCCGCGCGGCAGCCTCGAGAATCTATCGCAGGCCGAGATCGCCAAGCTCCTGGATTCGAGTGCCCAGGGCCTGTACCCCCTGTTTCGCAATTGCGCGCTGGCGGTGCTCAACGCCGGCAGCGAGAGCGACAACGCCCATGAAATTATCGAGCGCTACCGCGCCTTCACCGTGCAGATCGTGCGGCACGCCTGGGGGATCAAGCTGCAGATCGCCAACGCGCCGGGCGCGGCGTTCGTCGACGGCGAAATGATCCGTGGCATCAAGGAGCACCTGTTCGCGGTGCTGCGCGACGTGATCTACACCGCCAACGAGATCATCGGCGCCGGGCGCCTGGCCACGAGCGATCCGGCGGCGATCACCAACGCCGTGTTTCATATCCTGCGCAACGCCCGGGTGCTCGATTTCAAGGCGCGGCCGAATCTGGTGGTCTGCTGGGGTGGGCACTCGATCGCCGACGGCGAATACCAGTACACCAAGCGCGTCGGCTACGAGCTCGGCCTGCGCGCGCTGGATGTGTGCACCGGCTGCGGGCCAGGGGCGATGAAGGGCCCGATGAAAGGCGCGACCATCGGGCACGCCAAGCAGCGCATCGCCAGCGGGCGTTACCTGGGACTGACCGAGCCGGGGATCATCGCCGCCGAGCCGCCCAATGCCATCGTCAACCAGCTCGTGATATTGCCGGACATCGAGAAACGCCTCGAGGCCTTCCTGCGCCTGGCGCACGGCGTGGTGGTGTTTCCCGGCGGCGTGGGCACGGCCGAGGAGGTGCTGTACCTGCTCGGTGTGCTGCTGGAGCCGGCCAACGCCGAGATGCCCCTGCCGGTGGTGCTGACCGGGCCGCGCGAGAGCGCGGTGTGGTTCGAACAGCTGTCGGAATTCATCGAAGGCACGCTGGGCGCCGCGGCGCTCGCGCGCCTGACCTTCATCCTGGACGATCCGGCGGGCGTGGCGCGGCACATGGTGCGCAGTTTTGCCGAGGTGCGCGAGTTCCGCCGCACCCGCAATGATTCCTACAACTTCAACTGGCTGCTGGAGGTGCCACCGATGCTCCAGCAGCCCTTCTCGCCCACGCACGAGGCGATGCGTGCCCTGGACTTGAGCCGGGGCCGCCCCGCGCATGAACTGGCGGCCGATCTGCGCCGCGCTTTTTCCGGGATCGTCGCGGGCAACGTCAAGGAGCAGGGTGTTGCGGCGATCGCGCGCCACGGACCCTATGAATTGCGTGGCGATACGGCAATCATGCGGCTGCTGGACCGGCTGCTGTCCGCCTTTGTGCAGCAGCAGAGAATGAAGCTGCCGGGAAGCCGTTATCAGCCCTGTTACCGTCTGGTCGCCTGAGAGCCCGCCGCCTGCTGCAATCCCCCGCGGGCTGCGATGCATTGCGCGTTGTAGGTGCGCGTCATTGTGACCCAGTTCCTCTCCCGTCCAGGCCAACCGCCGTACCCTGCATCCAAGCAATGGGTAAGCGCACATGAGCAAGTACGAACCGCCGAAGCGCCCGGACGGCGCCAAGGGCGACGCGGGCAACACCCCGGCACCCGAAGGCGGCGCCGAGGCCTACGCGCGCTGGCTCGAGCACATGCAGCGCACGCGCGGCCGCCATGCCGCCATCACCCGCAACCTCTACACCTGGTCGAACTACAAGAACTGGGCGGACAAGGTCCGCACCAGCTGGGATCCGGACTCAGGCAAGTAGATTCTTCGGCCGTGCCGCCGGCGCGGCCGGCTCGACCGCCGCCTGACCCGAGGGCTCGTCCAGCCAGGCCAGCAATGGCGCCCAGCTTTCCAGGTCCTCACTGGCCTGGTACTGCTTCATCTCATGCAGGCTCAGGCCCAGGTCGGCACCGCGCACATAGTTCTGTGAGTCGCGCAGCGTCGTGACGATCGGGATGTGCAGCGTCTCCAGGAACCGGGTCAGCGAGCCGTACATCAGGGTGTTGCGGCGAACACGATTGGCGATGATCGCCAGCCGGTTCTCGCTACGGCGCACCTTCGCGACCAGCAGCAGACTGGTGATGCAGCGCGAGCAGGCGTGGATGTCGATGTCGGAAGGCAGCACCGGCACCAGGATCTTGTCGGCCTGGGCGGTGAGTTCCGGCATGTCGTGCGCGTCCAGTCCGGCCGCGGTATCGACGATCACGCGGCCGGTGCCCGCCGGAATGCGCAGCTGAAAGGCCCGCGTCACGCGGTTGTCCCGCTCGGATGTGCTGACCAGATGAATGAGCGGCTGGCCGGGCTGACGCTTGCGCACCCACTGGGTGGCCGAAGCCTGCGGGTCATAATCCAGCAGCGACGGCCGTTCTCCCCGGAGCGCGTAGTAGCCGGCCAGGTTGATGGCGATCGTGGTCTTGCCCGAACCGCCCTTGGGATTCAGGACGACGATCCGCTGCATGCGAATTCCCCCGAAACGAGCTCGCTTATGACCGAGCATCAGCGTACGCAGCGCCGACCCCGGCCGCAAGCGACCAGTGCTGAAAAAGGCTGTGAGGCACCGCACGGCGCGCCGCGTGCTCAGCCTTTACGATGATCCCAGCTGCATAGGAAACCCCCCGTGGAAGTATTCCTGCTGTTCTGGGACGAGATGGATGACTGGTTCGGCGCCGCCCGCCACGTGCTGCGCACCCTGACTTGATTTAAGGGCCGTTCGGCCCCATAAAACGCACCTTTCCCCGGCTCGTCCGGATAAGAGGGCGTTTTCGATGACCAACACGCGCCAGACGCACGGCTTCCAGGCCGAAGTGCGCCAGCTCCTGCAGCTGATGATCCATTCGCTCTACAGCCACCGGGAGATCTTCCTGCGTGAGCTGATATCCAATGCTTCCGATGCCAACGACCGCCTGCGCTTCCTGGCGCTGAGCGCCCCGCAGCTGCTGGCCGATGAGCCGGAGCTCGCTATCTGGATCGACTTCGACGCCAAGGCCGGCACGCTCAGCGTGCGCGACAACGGCGCAGGCATGAGCCGCGAGGAGGCGATCGCGCATCTGGGCACCATCGCCAAGTCCGGCACCGCCGAGTTCTTCGGCCGCCTGACCGGCGACCAGCAGCGCGACGCCCAGCTGATCGGCCAGTTCGGCGTCGGTTTCTACTCGGCGTTCATCGTCGCCGACCGGGTCGAGGTCCACAGCCGCCGCGCGGACCTGTCGCCGGCGGAAGGGGTGCGTTGGGAGTCGAGCGCCGACGGAGAATTCACCGTGGAAACCCTGGAGCGCACCGCCCGCGGTACCACCGTGGTCCTGCATCTGAAGGCCGACGCCCGTGAGTTCGCTGACGCCTGGCGGCTGCGCTCGCTGGTGCGGCGCTATTCGGACCACATCGCCTTCCCGATCCGCATGCCAAAGGAAGGGGCGAGCCTCGAGTACGAGGCCGTCAACCAGGCGCAGGCCCTGTGGGCACGGCCGCGCGCCGATATCAGCGATGAGGACTACCGCGCCTTTTATCGCCATATCAGCCATGACGGGGCCGACCCGCTGAGCTGGAGCCACAACCGCGTGGAGGGCAAGCGGGAGTACACGAGCCTGCTGTTCGTGCCCTCGCAGGCCCCGTTCAACCTGTGGCAGCGCGACGCGGCGCGCGGGCTCAAGCTCTACGTGCGGCGCGTGTTCATCATGGACAATGCCGAACAGTTCCTGCCCCTGTACCTGCGTTTCATCAAGGGCGTCATTGATTCCGGCGACCTGCCGCTGAACGTCTCGCGCGAACTGCTGCAGCAGGACGAGCAGGTCGAGGCGATGCGCAACGCGCTCACACGCCGGGCGCTCGAGCTGCTGGCGAAGCTGGCGGGCGAGGAGGCCGGGAAATACACCGGGTTCTGGAAAGAGTTCGGCCGCGTGCTCAAGGAGGGCCTGAGCGAGGATCCGGGAAACCGCGAGCGTATCCTGCCGCTGCTGCGTTTTGCCAGCACCGCCAGCGACGCTGACGATGAAACGGTGAGCCTGGCCGACTACAGCGCGCGCATGAAACCCGGCCAGGAGCGCATTTACTACGTGATCGGCGATAGCCATGCGGCCGCGCGCGGCAGCCCGCATATCGAGCTGCTGCGCAAGAAGGGAGTCGAGGTGCTGCTGCTCGCGGACCGGATTGACGAGTGGGTGATGGGCCAGCTGGGCGAGTACGCGGGCAAGCGCCTGAGGGACGCCGCTCGCGGCGATCTGCAGCTCGGCGCGCTCGCCGACCTGGGCGACAAGGAACGCGCCGAGGCCGCGCTCAAGGAGAGCAAGGGACTGCTGAAGCGTTGCAAGGACGCCCTGGGCGAGCGGGTCCGTGAAGTGCGCCCGAGCGCCCGGCTGGAGGACTCACCGGCCTGCCTGGTGCGCGATGAAGGGGGGCTGTCCGAATCGATGCGGCGTTTGCTGCAGTCCCAGGGCCAGACACCGCCAGCGGCGGAGGCGACGCTGGAGCTGAACGTGGGGCATGCCCTGGTCCGGTACCTGGACCAGCTGGGCAAGGGCGAGGACTTCGACGACCTTGCCCGCTTGCTTTACGATCAGGCCTGCTTGGGTGAATCCGGCCAGGTGGAGCAACCCGCCGAGTTCACCCGCCGTCTCAACCGCCAGCTCGTGCGCCTGGCCGGGGTGCACTGACCAGAGGAGGGATCGGATGAAGGACGACATTCCAGACGACGCGGAACTGCGCTCGCGGCTGACGCCGCTCCAGTACCACGTCACGCGGGAAAAAGGCACGGAGCGCCCGTTTAGCGGGACCTACGCGCACCACAAGGATGAGGGCGTGTATCGCTGCGTCTGTTGCGGCGCCGATCTGTTCAGTTCGAACACCAAGTACGACAGCGGCTCGGGCTGGCCCAGCTTCTGGTTGCCGCTGGCCGGTGAGCGCGTGCGGACCCATACCGATCACTCCCACGGCATGGTGCGCACCGAGGTCAGCTGTGCGCGCTGCGATGCGCACCTGGGTCATGTGTTCGACGATGGCCCACGCCCCTCCGGACAGCGCTTCTGCATCAATTCCGCCTCGCTGGATTTCGCGCCGGGCGCCAAGCGTGACTAGTGAGCCCGCCCCTCGACCCCGCCGCCGCCATTGAAGGCCCGGCCGGCCGGCTCGAGGCGCTGATCGAGGAGCCCGCGGACCTGCCGCTGCGCTATGCCGCGGTCGTCTGTCATCCGCATCCGCTCTTTGGTGGCACGCTGCACAACAAGGTGGTGCACACCCTGGCCCGTGCCCTGCGCAGCGGCGGCGCCGCGACCCTGCGCTTCAATTTCCGCGGTGTCGGCGCCAGCGAAGGCCGTCATGATGAGGGCGTCGGTGAAACCGCGGACACGCTCGCCGCCGTGGCCTGGGCACGCGAGCGCTGGCCGTCCGCAGGGCTGCTGCTGGCCGGATTTTCCTTTGGCGCTGCTGTCGCGATCCGCGCCGCCGCCGCGGCCGATCCGCGCTGGCTGATCAGCGTCGCGCCCGCGGTCGATCGCGTCAGCTTGGAGGGCCTGGTGATTCCGCAGTGCGACTGGCTGATCGTCCAGGGCAGCGCCGATGAGATCGTGCCGCCCGAAAGCGTGCGCAGCTGGGTGGCGCGCACCGCCCCGCACGCCCGGCTGCGAATGCTGCCGGGGGTGGGGCATTTTTTTCACGGGCGGCTGCACGAACTGCAGGAGTGCATACGCGAGGAATGGCCGGCCCTCTAAACAAAGGGCCCGGCACCTGCACGCAGGTCCGGGCCCTCAGAATGGCGACTAAAACCGCACCAGAAGCTGCGGCAAATGCCTGTGGAGCTCTAGTTCACCATCGATTTGAGGCTCTTGAGCGGCAGCGCGCGCACTTTCTTGCTCGCCGGCTTGGCCTTGAACATCATCTTTTCACCGGTGAAGGGATTGACGCCTTCGCGGGCCTTGGTGGCGGGCTTCTTCACCACCTTGAGCTTGAGCAGACCGGGCAGCGTGAACAGCCCATTGCCGCGCAGGCTCTTCTTGACGATCCCGTTCAGGGAGTCGAATACCTCGTTGACCTGCTTGCGGGATAGCTCGGTATCTTTTGAAATCGTTGCCAGTATTTCCGACTTGGTCGGCGCCCCACCTTTCTTCGCCATTGCTGAATCTCCTCGAGTTTGGCTGTCAGTTCTGAAAATTGATCACGCTCTTCGTGAATCGGTGCGCAACATATCACAAGCAGCGCGCGACGCAAATGCCTTTTATTCTAGGGTTTGGTGCACGCGCTGCGATCCTGGCGGCCGTGTCGCATTCGAGCCTGCTAGACCCGCACTGCAAATGCGCGGCTAAACCCATGGCGGCAATGGCAGTTGCGCCTCAGCGGGTGCCCTAGAGCCGGGAGCGCTCAGTGCAGCAGGATCAGCAGTGCCTGGATGAGAATGCCCGCCCACAGCGGTGACAGATCCAGATTGGCGAGTGGGGGAATAAGCCGCCGGAAGGGCCGCAGCACCGGCTCGCACAGCGCCGTCAGCACGCCCTGCGCCGGCGAATAAGTGCCGGGGGCAATCAGGGACAGGGTCGCGTACAGGAAGATCGCGAAGAAATAGATCCACAGGACGGTGCGCAGAATCTGCAGCGTCGCCAGTTCCATACACTGCAGGAGCGGTGGCAGCCCCGGGCCGGCCAGCACCGACGGCAGGCCCGCGCGCAGCAGGGCGAGTGCCAGGACGGCCACGACCGAGGCACTGTCGATCTGGCCCACGGCGGGCAGCAGGCGGCGCATCGGCAGCAGCACCGGGTTGGTCAGTTGCATCACGGCCCGCGCCAGCGGATTGCGGAAGTCGGCGCGTGCCCACTGCAGGAGCAGGCGCAGCAGGACGGCGAGTTGCGCCAGGCTCAAGAGCGTATCGAGCAGATAGAGCAGTGCGGCCATGGTTATCCTTCTAGCGATGCGCGCCCGGCGCGCGGAGTGGCGCGCGGCCGGAGCGGCCGAATTCGGCCGCCAGGGCCGCGCCACGCCGGGTCGCTGCGCTGACGGCCGCAGCGACGAGTTTATCGAATCCGCCCTGCTCGAGGGCCGCCAGCGCCGCCTCGGTCGTCCCCCCGGGGCTGGTGATCGTGGCGCGCTGCTCAGCCAGGGACTGTGCGCTGGCCGCCAGGGCGCCCGCGCCGCGCAGGGTCTGCGTCGCCAGGAGCCGGGCGGTCTCGGCATCCAGCCCCAGCGCGGTGGCGGCGGCGGCGAGGCGTTCGGCCAGCAGGAAAAAATAGGCGGCGCCGCCGCCGGACAGGGCCGTGACGATGTCCAGATCGGACTCGCGCTGCACCCAGACGACGGTCCCGGCCGTGCCCACGATGTCTTCCGCCAGTGAGCGCGCCGCGGCATTGACCTCCGCCCCGGCGTAGAGCGCGGTGGCGCCGGCTCCGACCAGCGCCGCCCGATTGGGCATGGCGCGCACGATGGGCAGGCCCGGGCAGCCGGCGGCGATATCCGCAATCTGCAGGCCGGCCGCGATCGACAGAAGCAGCGGACGGGTGCGCTCGAGCGCCGGCCGGGCGGCGGCGAGCACCTCGTTCATCTGCTGGGGCTTGACCGCCAGCACGACGACGGCGCTGCCGGCGATCGCGGCGGCGTTGTCGGCCGTGGCCAGCAGGGCAAAATCACGCTGCAGCTGCTCGCGTTGTGCCGCCTGCGGCTCGCCCACGCGCAGCTGGGAGGCCCTGCAGCCCTGGCGAAGCAGGCCCTGGATCAGGGCCCTGGCCATGTTGCCGCCACCGAGGAATGCGATCTGTGCCGTCGTATTCATGGACCGGTTTTCGCCCGGGAGGGCGCTCTCAGGGGCGGCATTCTACGGGCCCGGCGGCGCGTTGCGCGAGCCAAACAGCGCGGTGCCGACCCGCAGCAGCGTGGCGCCGGCGCCAATGGCGGCTTCGAAATCGCCGCTCATGCCCATCGACAGCGTGTCGAGCTGCGCCCCGCCGCCATTGAGCGCCAGGAGCAGGTCGCGCACGGCCTCGAACTGCGCGCGCTGCGCTGCGGTGCTTAAGTCTTCGGGCAGCATGCACATCAGGCCACGCAGGCGCAGCTGGGGGAGGGCCGCCACAGCCGCGGCGAGCGCCGGCAGCTCCGCGGCGGGAACGCCGCCGCGCGCCGCAGCGGCGCTGAGCTTGACTTGCAGGCAGACATTGAGCGGCGGGGCGAATTGCGGACGCTGCGCGGCAAGGCGCGCGGCGATGCGCAGCCGATCGACGGCGTGGGCCCAGGCGAAACGCTCGGCGATGAGGCGGGTCTTGTTGGCCTGCAGGCGGCCGATGAAATGCCAGCTGAGTTCCAGCTGGGCGAGCGCGTCCATCTTCGGCAACGCCTCCTGCACGTAGCTCTCGCCGAAATGCTCGACACCCAGCTGCGCCATCGTCCGCACCGCGTCCGCGCCGTGCCCCTTGCTCACGCCGACGAGTGTGACGGACTGCTCGGTCCGGCCCGCAGTTGCAGCGGCCGCTGCAATCCGCGCGCGCAGCTGGTGTAGCCTTGCGGGCGGACTGTCAGCGATAGGTGAATTCTGCGGAAGGGTTAACATATTGAGGGTCGCGCCCCTCCGTTATACTGCGGCGGCTCCTTCTGGAACGCTGGGGCGGCAACACGAGGCATTCTGATGGCGGTCGATATCGCACAACTCCTGGCGTTTGCCGTCAAGAATAACGCCTCTGACCTGCACCTGTCGGCGGGCGTACCGCCGATGATCCGCGTCGATGGCGATGTCAAGCGCATCAACATGCCGGCACTGACGCACAAGGAAGTGCACGGCATGGTGTACGACATCATGAACGACAAGCAGCGCAAGTCCTACGAAGAGTTCTTCGAGACAGATTTTTCCTTCGAGATTCCAAAGCTTGCGCGCTTCCGCGTCAACGCCTTCAACCAGAACCGCGGCGCCGGCGCCGTATTCCGCAACATTCCCTCCACCATCCTCAACCTCGATGAACTGCAGGTGCCGAAGATATTCCGCGACCTGTGCATGCTGCCGCGCGGCCTGGTGCTGGTCACCGGCCCGACCGGCTCGGGCAAGTCGACCACGCTGGCAGGCATGGTCGATCACTGCAACGAGAACCGGCCCGACCACATCATCACCATCGAGGATCCGATCGAATTCGTGCACGAGTCAAAACGGTGCCTCATCAATCAGCGCGAGGTCAAGCGCGACACGCTGGGCTTCAGCGAGGCATTGCGCTCGGCCCTGCGCGAGGACCCGGACATCGTGCTGGTGGGCGAAATGCGCGATCTGGAAACCATCCGGCTGGCCCTGACCGCGGCCGAGACTGGCCACCTGGTGTTCGGTACCCTGCACACCAGCTCGGCCGCCAAGACCATCGATCGCGTGGTGGACGTATTCCCCGGCGAGGAGAAGGAGATGGTGCGCTCCATGCTCTCCGAGTCGCTGCGGGCGGTGATTTCCCAGACCCTGCTCAAGCGGGTCGGCGGCGGCCGGGTCGCGGCGCACGAGATCATGATCGGCACGCCCGCGATCCGTAACCTGATCCGCGAGGGCAAGGTCGCGCAGATGTATTCCTCGATCCAGACCGGCGGCGCGACCGGCATGCAGACCCTCGACCAGTGCCTCAACGAGATGGTCAGCAAGGGCCTGGTCAGCAAGGAAGAGGCCCGCTACAAGGCCCAGAACAAGGATTCCCTCTGATGGATCGCGAACAAGCCATCAAGCTCATGCAGGAGCTGCTCCGCCGCGTAATCGAGAAAGGGGCTTCCGACCTGTTCCTGACCACGGGCTTCCCGCCGGCCATCAAGGTCGATGGCGAGATCCGCCCGCAGATGGATCGTGCGCTGACCAGCGAACAGTCGGCGATCCTGGTGCGCTCCATCATGAGCGACCGGCAGTCGAAGGAATTCGATGCCACCAAGGAATGCAATTTCGCCATCGCACCGCCCGGCATCGGGCGCTTTCGCGTCAGCGCCTTCGTGCAGCAGGGCCACACCGGCTGCGTGATCCGCACAATCAACGCCAAGATCCCGACCTTCGAGGAGCTCGACCTGCCGTCGATCCTGCGCGAGGTGGTGCTGTCCAAGCGCGGCCTGGTGATCGTGGTCGGTGGCACCGGTTCGGGCAAGTCCACCACGCTTGCATCGATGGTGGGGTACCGCAACGAGAAGACCCGCGGCCATATCGTCACGATCGAGGATCCGGTCGAGTACGTGCATCCGCATCGCGGCTGCGTGATCACGCACCGGGAAGTGGGTGTCGACACCGACTCCTGGCATGCGGCGCTCAAGAACACCCTGCGCCAGGCACCCGACGTGATCCTGATCGGCGAGATCCGTGATCGCGAAACCATGGAATATGGCATCCAGTTCGCCGAGACCGGCCACCTGGTGCTCGCCACGCTGCACGCCAACAGCTCCAACCAGGCGCTCGACCGCGTCATCAATTTCTTCAGCGAGGAGCGGCGCGAGCAGCTGCTCATGGACCTGTCGCTGAATATCCGCGCGCTGATCTCGCAGCGGCTGATTCCGCGCGAAGCGGGCGCCGGCCGCATCGCCGCCATGGAGATCATGCTCAATTCGCCGCTGATCCAGGATCTGATATTCCGCGGCGAAGTGGCCAAGATCAAGGACATCATGGGGCGCTCAACCCGGCTTGGCATGAACACCTTCGACCAGGCGCTGTTTGACCTCTACGAGAAGGGACTGATCTCCTACGAGGATGCGCTCCGCAACGCCGATTCGAAGAACGAGCTGCGCCTGCGCGTCAAGCTGGAGAGCAAGCGCGAAAACAAGCCCATCGAAGGCGACGGCGACCTGATGATCGTCGAAGATGAAGCCGAAGGCCGCAACTTGTGAGCGCCCGGCGCTGGCCATGAGCGATATCGCCGACCTCAAGGTGGCGAACAGCGGCCCACTGCCGGTGCTCAAGACCAAACCGCTGTTCGAGCTGATGGTCGAGCGCCAGGCCTCGGACCTGTTCTTCACCTGCAACGCGCCCATCAAGATCAAGATCGAAGGGCAGATCATGCCCGTGAACAAGCAGGTCCTGTCGCCCGATGCGGTGCGCGCTGCCGCCTTCGGGCTGATGACGCCAGAGCAGATCGAATATTTCCAGCGCGAACTGGAGATCGATTTCGCGATCTCCGAGCCCGGCCTCGGCCGCTTTCGCGTCGCCGTCTTCTACCAGCGCGGCTATCCAGCCATGGTGCTGCGCTATATCACCGCCGACATGCCCAAGCTCGACCAGCTGGGACTCCCCGATGTGTTGCGCGAAATGTCCATGCTGCGCCGCGGCCTGATCCTGATGGTCGGTGCCACCGGCTCGGGCAAGTCCACGACGCTGGCGGCGATGATCAACCACCGCAATGAACTCAACTCCGATCACATCGTCACCATCGAGGACCCGATCGAGTTCCTGCACGCCAACAAGCGTTCCATCGTCAACCAGCGTGAAGTGGGGCTCGATACGCGCAGCTACGAGAAGGCCCTGCGCGGGGTGATGCGCGCGGCACCCGACGTCATCCTGATCGGCGAGGTGCGCGATCGCGAGAGCATGATGGCCGCCATCAGCCTGGCCGGCACGGGCCACCTGGTGCTGGCAACCCTGCACGCCAACAACTGCGCCGAGACCCTCGATCGCATTATCAACATGTTCCCGCATGACCAGCAGAAGCAGGTGACCCTCGACCTGTCGCAGTACCTGCGCGCCGTGCTGGCGCAGCGCCTGGTCGTCGGCAAGGATCAGCGGCGGGTCGCCGCCGTCGAGGTGATGCTCAACACGCCGCATATCTCCGAGCTGGTCAAGCGCGGCGATGTCGTCGGCATCAAGGAAGCCATCACGGCGAGCAGCGAGCGGGGCGTGCAGAGCTTCGATGTCGCCCTGCTCAAGCTCTACCAGGACCAGCGCATCACCCTGGAGGAGGCGCTCACCAACGCCGATTCGCGCAGCAATCTCGAGACCAAGATCAACTTCGGCTAGCCACCCCGGCCGCCCATTCCGTCCCAAAAAAAAGCCCGGATTGCTCCGGGCTTTTTATCAATGCGTGGCGTCTAGCTTACCAGCGGCCACCACCGCCGCCGCCACCGCCGCCACCGCCACCGCCGCGGTAGCCACCGCCACCGCCGCCGCCACCGCCGCCACGATAACCACCGCCACCGCCGCCGGTACGGGGTTTATCCTGGGCTTCGTTGACGCGCAACGGTCTGCCGCCCAGTTCCTTGCCATTCAGGTTCTGGATCGCACGGGCAGAATCGGCCTGGCTCATTTCAACAAAGCCAAAGCCGCGCGGCCGGCCGGTCTCACGATCGGTCGGGAGCGACACGGACTCGACCGTGCCGTGCTCGGAGAACAGGGTGCGGACTTCGGCTTCCGTAGCTGTAAAGGGCAGGTTGCCCACGTAAATCTTGGCCATAAATAGAAAGTCTCCAACTCAATAAACGGGCCGGCCGCTACGTAAATGCGGACCGCGCCCTGACTACACGGCAGGAACTCGGATGAGGTCGGCGAGATGGTTTCCCGCGAGGCATCGAACCAATGATCCTGTCACCTGATCGAGGAAGTTCGGCTCGGGCTCATGGCGCCAGATGAGGCGCACGGGGCGATACACGGACATAGACGATCGCCGATAAGCATACCATGGTTTCCCGGGCGGTGCGCAGCGCCGGGGGGCGGGGGCGGTTCTAGTCGGCGCGCACCAGCACCAGGCGCCAGCTTAGGACCATGGGACAGGGCGCGGCGGTGGCCCGCTCGCGAAAATGCATGCCTTCGCACCCCAGCCGCCCTGAAGCGGTGCGTGCGGAGGGCTGCTTCATCTCGGCCAGGGCCGCGACACTGGCGCTCAGGTCAAATTCGCCGTCGCATTCAGAACAGGGACAGGCAAAGCGGAAGAAGGCGCGCGCCGGGGGGTAATAGCTGTGCGACTGCGGCGACGGCGGCGGCCGGCTCATGCCGGCAAAGTTCAGGTCAATCTGCAGCTTGGCAACGTCCGCGTAGCGGCTGCGCATCGCCGGAGCCTGCAGGCGGTCGTTCTGACGTCCGGCGCGGCGCTGCTCGCCGAAGGTGGGGAGCTTGCGGGAGGTGAGCTTCATGAGCGCATCCGCCGCGCCCGGCGCGGCCGGTCAATCTGCTGCTGAGGGCGACAATGCGGCTGGGCCAAGTTCGATACCACCTGGGGTCACGTGAGCGGTTTGGAGCGCCAATTGCAGAGGTATCTGCCCGCCCACAGTAGCACAACTGGCCCATCCCCTGTGATCAAATGCGGAGGTCAAACCAGGGGCAGGTATTATCCGGCGGCATGTACACCTACATTTCGCTGGGCACCAACGATCCGGCGCGCGCGGCGCGATTCTACGACGCGGTGCTGGCCCCCTTGGGACTCCACCGCTGCGACACGACGGCCGAGCCCAACTGGGAAGACTGGGTCGGCTGGGGCACCTATGAAGACGGTGGCGCACGGGAAATCGCGCTGTGGCTGTGCAAGCCGTTCAACGGCCAGCCCGCTACGGCCGGCAATGGCACGATGGTGGCGTTGCGGGCGACAAGCTGGGAGGCGGTGCAGCAGTTTCATGCGGCAGCACTCGCCCACGGCGGTCGGAGCGAAGGGCCACCGGGACTGCGGCCGCAATACAACGCCGATTTCTATGCGGCCTACGTGCGCGATCCGGATGGCAACAAGCTCGCGGCGGTCTGCCGGGGTGTCACGGCCCCTAAGGGCATGGCGCTCTAGTCGCTAGGGGAAGACGGTCTCGGCCTCGAACACCGGCCCGTCGACACAGACGCGCTTCATCGACGTGCCTGCGCTGGTGCGGACCTCGACGGCGCAGCCCGCGCAACCCCCGACCGCGCAGGCCATGAATTCCTCCAGCGCGACCTGGCAGGGGAGCGAGTTGGCGCGCGCCAGGCGTGCCGCGGCGGCGAGCATCGGCGGCGGTCCGCAGGCGTAGACAGCGACTTCGGCACGTTCGGCGGCGCCCAGGCCTGCGAGCCACTGCGAGGCCAGCTCGGTCACGTGGCCCTCGAAGCAACCGGCGAAGCCGGCGTTGCTGGCGAGGCGCGAGGGGATACCCCACTCGTCCAGGAGCGGCATGCAGGCGATCGCTGCCGCCGGCGCGGCCGGCACCAGAATCCTCGAGGGCCGGGCCCGGAAGGGGAAGGGGATCTCCGAGCCCATCAGCACGAGCGGTTTCCAGGCGCTGCGCTCATCGCTGCGCAGCCGCTCCGCCAGAAAAATCATGGGCGGGATCCCTACGCCACCGCCGATGGCGAGTACCCGTGGACGTTCCGGGCGCAGCGTGAATCCCTGCCCGATGGGTCCGAGCAGGTTGAGCGGCTCGCCTACGCGGCACTGCCCGAGCGCCGCCGTGCCCGCGCCGACCTCCTTGAACAGCACCTCGATCCAGCCGGCAGCGGGCGCGGCCCGCATGATCGAGAGCGGCCGGCGCATCGGCAGGGCCGTCTGGCAGCGGATATGCACGAAGCTGCCGGGCGTGGCGTGACGCGCGGTCAGTGGCGCTGCAAGGCGCAGGATGTGCTGCTGCGCTTCGCAGCGGACGTGCTGCAGAACGGCGCCTTCCTCGACGAAGATGCTGCCGCGGTGCGGCCTCATGAGCCGCCCGGCCGAGGCCGCAGCAGCGCCTCGAGCACCGCCATGCGCACCGCGACGCCGTTGCGAACCTGGGCGCTGATGACCGAATGCGGCCCGTCGGCGACCTCGGAGTCGATCTCGACGCCACGATTCATCGGCTGCGGATGCATGACGATGGCGTCCGGACGCGCGCGCCGCAGGCGCGGTTCGGTCAGGCCGAAACGCGCGAAATATTCCTCGCCGTTGGGGATTTCCGCCTCCGTCATGCGCTCCTTCTGGATCCTCAGCATCATCACGACGTCGGCGTCCCTGAGGCCCGCGTCGAGCGTCAGGCAGCGCTGCCCGGCCGGATATTCACCCGCCGCGGGCATCAGGCCGGGCGGGGCGACCAGGCGCAGCTCGCCGACCCCGAGCGCCGTAAACACTTCGTAGGCCGAACGCGCCACGCGCGAGTGACGGATGTCCCCGACGATGGCGATGCAGAGCCGATCGAAGCGCTCGCCCTTGTGCTGGCGCACCGTCAGGGCATCGAGCAGGCCCTGCGTGGGGTGGGACAGGTGCGCCTCGCCCGCCGAGAATACGCTGACGTGCGCGGCGACATTGGCGGCCACGTGCGCCACCACGCCAGGCTCGGAATCGCGGATCACGAAGCCGTCGAAATGCAGCGCCTCAAGGGTGTGGATGGTGTCGAGCATGGTCTCGCCCTTGACGCGCGAAGACAGCTGCACCTCGAGGTTGATGACCTCGGCCCCGAGGCGCCGTCCGGCGAGCTCGAAGGAGACGCGGGTGCGGGTCGAGGGCTCGGTGAACAGGTTGCCGATGGTCATGCCCGCTAGAGCGCGATTGCCGGGCGCTCGCTCGCCGGGCGCGCGCACGTAGCTTTCGGAGCGATCGAGGAGCGAGCTGATTTCGGCGCGGCTGAGTCCTTCGAGCGTGATCAGGTGGCGGAGGGATCCGTCGGCGCGCCGCTGGTTCGTCATGCAGTTCCGACCCTTGCAGTCAGGGGTTTCTCAGTACTCGCCACGCAGCCACCGCCCGAGGATGATCGCGGCTGCGAGGCTGTCGATATCCTGCCGCTGCACCCGGCGGCGGCGGGTGCCCGCGGCGCGCCGGCCCTTGAGCTCCGCGGCGGCTTCCTGCGTGGAACCGCGCTCGTCCACTCGCGCCACCGCCAGCCCGGCGCGGCGCGCCAGCGCCGCGGCGAAGTGGTCGGCGGCACCGGCCAGGACACCGGGCGTGCCGTCCTCATTATAAGGGTAGCCCACGACCAGCACGGCGGGTTTGTGGGTGGCGAGCAATCGATCGATGGCGGTCCAGTCCGGTCCGCCCGCAGCGCGCATGACGGCCGCCAGCGGTGCGGCGGACTTTGTCAGCGTGTCTCCAGATGCCACACCAATGCGGCGCAGCCCGAAATCGAAACCGAGCGCGCTGCCGCTGCTCAGGCGTGTCCTGCGACGAGGCTGACGCGCGAGCTGTGCACCCCGAGCAGCTGCCACGCCGCCTGCCAGCGCTGTTCGAACGGCACCTCGTAGACGAGCTGCTCATTCATCGGCACCGCCAGCCAGGCGTTGTCGAGGATCTCGCGTTCCAGCTGGCCGGGCTCCCAGCCCGCGTACCCGAGCGCCACGAAGGCATCGCGCGGGCCATCGCCGCGGGCGATGGCGGCGAGTATGTCGCGCGAAGTGGTGACCTGGATGCAATCAGAGATCTTGTGCGTCGAATCCCATTCACCGCCAGGCCGGTGCAGCACAAAACCGCGATCGGTGTGCACGGGGCCGCCCCGTAGCACGGGCCGCTCGCCGATCTCGGCCTGCTGCGGATCGAGTTTCATCTGCGCCAACACGTCGCCGAGCTTCATGTCCAGCGGCTTGTTCAGCACGATGCCGAGGGCGCCCTTGTCGCTGTGCTCGCAGACCAGGGTCACGCTCTGCGTGAAATTGCCGTCCGCCAGGGAGGGCATGGCGACCAGCAGATTATTGGCAAGGGAGTTGCTGTCCGGCATGCATCGAGTATGGGGGCGCGCTGGGCCGCCCTCAAGGCCCCCGGGGGACATTTGTGCCGGTGGTCACTGTCCCCGGCGCCAGCGCCCCGTTGACGAATTCCCACTGGTAGGCGAAGCGCAGGGTGGTGTAATCGCGGGCCAGGAGGCGGGGAAAGGGCTCGAAGGGGCTGGCGAGCCGCAGTATGTCCAATGCCGCCTGGTCGATCTGCGGGTAGCCGCTGCCGCGCTGCACCGAGGCGTCCAGCAAGCGCCCATCCTGGCCCAGCGTGACTTCGATGACCGGGCTCCCGCTCAGCTCGCCGCGCCGGGCCGCGGAGGGGAAGTTCAGGGTGCCGAGGCGTTCGATCTTGCGCCGCCAGGCGTCCAGGTAGGGAGCCAGGTTGGAGGCCCGGGTGTCGGGGCTGATCCACTGGCCCGTTTTGGGGTCTCCGCGGAGCACCAGTTCGCGCGCGTCGCCGCGCCCGTGACTCTCGGGCTCGGCCTTTGCCATCTGGGCGGATCGCCGGGCGGCCGCGCCTTCGCCGGTTTCACCGAGCCAGAGGATCAGGGGCGCAGGGGCCGGCGTCGCGAGCGTGCGCGGCGTTCCCGGGGCGGCCGACTCGGGCGAGGAAGACTCGTCGTTGCCGCTGCTCGCGCTCGAGCGGGGCGCGGGGTGCGAGAGCGGGCCGCCGGTCAGGAGCGTACGGGTATTGCCCGAGCCCAGTTGCGTGCGCTGGGCCAGGTAAATCGCGCGCTCATTGCTGCGCGCTTCCGGGAGGTCCTCGGTCACCAGCAGCACCTGCATGCCCGGCGCCGGCCCCGAGGAGCCACCCGCGCTGAAGCTCAGGCCCAGGATGATGATGCCGTGGGCAATGCCGGCGAGGAACAGCATGCTCATCAGCCGCTCCCGGACCGGCGCGCCCGCTTCGCGCAGGCCGACCAGGCCGGCCAGCGTCGGACCGCGCTTGGACGGTGCCGGGTTCATGCACCGTGAGCCGCAAGCCGCCGGGCGATGGCCTGCAGCAGCAGCCCGGCCGCGTCGACGCCCAGCTGCTTTTTCAGCTCACGCACGCCGGTCGGGCTGGTGACGTTGATCTCGGTGACGAAGCCGCCGATGACGTCGAGGCCGACGAACAGCATGCCCGCCTGGCGCATGGCCGGGCCGATCTGCGCGGCAAGCCAGCGCTCGCGCTCATCAAGGTGCCGCGCCACGCCCCGGGCGCCGGCGGCGAGATTGCCCCGGTGGTCGTCGGCCGCCGGAATGCGCGCCAGCGCGCAGGGCAGCGGGTCGCCATCGATGAGCAGCACGCGCGCGTCCCCGCTGACGGCGATTTCCGGCAGATACTTCTGCGTGATCGCAAAGCGCTGCCCGTAGTCGGTGAGGGTCTCGAACACCACGCGCTGGTTCTTGTCCCCGGGCGCGAGCACGAAGATCGATCGGCCGCCCATGCCGTCCAGCGGCTTGCAGACTACGCTGCCGTGGGTGGCGGCAAAAGCGGCCATTTCCTCCATGTCGCGGGTCACGAGCGTAGGCGCGCAGCATTGCGGGAACCAGGCCGTGTAGACCTTCTCGTTCATGTCGCGCAGGGCCCCCGGGCGGTTCACGACCAGCGCACCGGCGAGTTCCGCGCGCTCCAGGATATAGGTGGCGTAGATGTACTCGGTGTCGAAGGGCGGGTCCTTGCGCATCAGCACTACCGCAAATGCGCCCATGGCGCCCACAGACGGCGGGCCGAGGCTGAACCAGCCTTTCGGGTCGGCGCGCACCTCGAGCGGCCGGGTACGCGCTTCGGCCACACCATCGCGCAGCCGCAGGTCGGCGAGCTCGGCGTAGTGCAGCTGGTAGCCGCTCGCCTGTGCGGCGAGCAGCAGCGCCAGCGTGGTGTCCTTTTCGTAGCTGATCCGGTCGATGGGATCCATCACCACGAGCAGACGCGTGGGATTGTTCATCTCACTACCTCGCAGCCGGCCAGCTGCCTCCGAATGCTCAATTATGTCTCCGCGGCAGGGGCTTAGCTCTCCGAAACGTGACGCCGTTGGCATAGCCCCAGGTGTGCCGATATGTTAAAAAGATCAAGTCCGGCGAAGGCGCAGCGTACGTCACAGCGCCGCCCCGCCAAGGTGAACGACCATGGAATTCAATGCCCAAAGGAGTGAGTCGGACGTGAATGACGCTGCCTCGCCATTCCGTGGCCTCAAGGTGCTGGTCATCGACGACAGCAAGACGATCCGGCGCACCGCCGAGACGCTGCTGGCCAAGGAAGGCTGTGAAGTGTACACAGCCGTCGACGGTTTCGATGCGCTCACCAAGATCGCCGACCACCAGCCCGATATCGTGTTCGTCGATATCATGATGCCGCGCCTCGACGGCTACCAGACCTGTGCGCTCATCAAGCACAACAAGGTGTTCCGCTCGATCCCGGTCATCATGCTGTCCTCCAAGGATGGCCTGTTCGACCGCGCTCGTGGCCGCATTGTCGGCTCCGAACATTACCTGACCAAGCCCTTTACCAAGGACGAGCTGCTGGGCGCGATAGAAGGGCAGATAGGGAGATAAGCCATGCCGCTTATTCTCATTGTCGACGATTCGCCCACCGAAGTGCACGTGATGAAGCAGGCGCTGGAGCGTCACGGCTACACCACCGCGGTTGCCGGCGACGGCGCGGAGGGCATCCGCCTGGCGCGGCAGATGCACCCCGACCTCATCTTCATGGATATCGTGATGCCCGGGGTCAACGGCTACCAGGCGACGCGCACCCTGACGAACGACCCGGATACGCGCACCATCCCGATCGTCATGGTCACTTCCAAGGGGCAGGAGACCGACCGCATCTGGGGCCTGCGCCAGGGAGCAGTGGATTACATGGTCAAGCCCGTGTCGATGGCGCAGCTCGTCGAGAAGGCGCAGGCCGCGCTCGCCGCCTGAACATGCTGGAGAGCGCACCGCTAAAGGCATTGCGTGACCAGCCGTACGAACTCCTCGCGGAGCTCGAGCGGCGTGGCCGCAATGCCACCGCCAGCCCGGAATCGCCCGCCGCCACGGGCCGCGAATGGGTTGGCGTCGCGGCGCGCATGGCCGGCGAGCTCTATCTGGTGGCGCGCGAGGAAGCGCGCGAAGTCCTCGGCATCCCCTCGCCCCTGACGCGCGTGCCCGGCGCGAAACCCTGGATACTGGGACTGGCCAGCATTCGCGGCCAGCTGTTCCCGATCATCGACCTGCGCCAGTACCTGGGCGGCGGCGCGACGCCCATTTCGCGGCTGACGCGCATTCTGGTCGTCAATCATCGCGACATCCCCGCCGGCCTGGTGATCGACGAGGTGTTGGGCTTCCGGCGCTTCACCGAGGCGGAATTCAGTGCCGAGGTGCCCTCCACCATCGTGCAGTGTGGCCGCTTCCTCGCCGGCTCCTTCCGCCATGAGCACGATCAGCTGCCGGTCCTGAGCCTGCGCAAGCTCCTCGAGGAACCGGCGTTCACGGCGGCGTCACTGTGAACGCCGCCGACCTGATCGACACGGGCTGGATGCGCCGGCTGGCGCTGTCGGCGGCCCTGCTGCTGCTGCTCGGGGTCGCCGCCTGGTTCCTCTGGCCTGCCGATACAATGCTCGCCTGGGTCGGCGCGGCGCTGGTGCTGGCCGCGCTCCTGCCGCTCGGGCTGCAACTGGCGCAGCTGCGCGCGCTCCACCAGGCCGCGCAGCGTCAGCTGCAGGCGGCCAACGCGCAGCGGCTGGACAACGAGCGCAACCAGCGCTCCATCCTCAAGCTGCTCGATGAAATGGCCAGCCTCGCCGATGGCGACCTGACCGTGCAGGCCACGGTCACTGAAGACATCACCGGCGCCATCGCCGATGCCGTCAACTACGCCGTCGAGGCCCTGCGCAAGCTGGTCGCCACCATCAACCAGTCGGCCCTGCAGCTCGACAGCGCCGCGCGCCAGACCCAGTCGCTGGGCGTGCAGCTCGGACGCGCCAGTGCCGTGCAGACCAAGCAGATCGCCTCGGCGACGGAATCGGTCGCCGCCATGGCGGCCTCCACCGAGGAAGTGTCCGGCAACGCCGAACGCGCCGCGGACGTGGCGCGCCATTCGGTCGACGTCGCCCACAAGGGCGGCGAGGCCGTGCGCCGCACGATCGACGGCATGAATGCCATACGCGAGACGATCCAGGAGACCAGCAAGCGCATCAAGCGACTGGGCGAGAGTTCGCAGGAGATCGGCAACATCGTCGAGCTGATCAGCGATATCGCCGAGCAGACCAATATCCTGGCGCTCAACGCCTCGATCCAGGCTTCGATGGCGGGCGAGGCCGGCCGTGGCTTTGCGGTCGTGGCAGACGAAGTTCAGCGCCTGGCCGAGCGCGCGGCGACCGCGACCAAGCAGATCGACGTGCTGGTGCGCACGATCCAGACCGACACGAATGAGGCGGTGGTCTCCATGGAACGCAGCACCACCGACGTGGTCGGCGGCGCACTGCTGGCGGAGAACGCCGGCGCCGCGCTTGAGGAGATCGAGCAGGTCTCGAACCAGATCGCAAGCCTGGTGCAGAATATCTCCGGCAGCTCGCGCAGCCAGTCGGCGGCGGCGCAGAACATCGCGCGCAACACGCAGGTGCTGCGCGAGGTCAGCGTCCAGACGGCTGAGAGCACCAACGCCACGGCGCAGGCCATCATCAAGCTCGCCGACCTGGCCGCGGCGTTGCGCAAGTCGATCTCGGGGTTCACGCTACCGGCACCGGCGCCGCAGCCGGGCGAGGCCGCGCGGGGCTCGGCGAGCGGGACGATGCCCGCCGTCGTGCTTCCGGGAGCGACCGCGGCAGTGCCCGCGGTGACGACGCTCGGCCAGACCGGCTCGCAACCGCGCCTGAAGATTTCGGGGGCCAAGTGAGGGGCGTGCCATCGCGATGACCGAACTCGCCACCCAGACCATGCAGACCGCGGCGCGCGAGATCGGCGTCGCCCTGGGCGACGCACGCACCGCCCTGGAAACACACGTCGAGCAGCCCGACAATCAGGCGCTGCTGCAGCGCTGCTCCTTCGAGCTGCACCAGGTGCAGGGTGCGCTGCGCGTGCTCGAGATCTACGGCGCCGCGCTGCTGGCCGAGGAGATGGAGCAGGTGGCGCGCTACCTGCTGGCGGCGCCCAGCGAGCGCAAGAACCGTTCCGAATCCCTCGACGCGCTGATGCGCGCCATGGTGCAGCTCCCGGGCTACCTGGAGCGCGTGCTCGCCGGGGGGCGCGATCTGGCGCTGGTGCTGCTGCCGCTGCTGAACGACCTGCGCGCGGTGCGCGGCTGTGCCCTGCTCTCGGAAGGCACGCTGCTGCTGCTGAATCTCAAGTCGGACCGCCAGGCGCAACCGACCTCGCCGGCGCCGGGCGAGGCGCCGCTGTCGCCGGCGCAGTGGGCGCGCCGGCTCCGGCCGCGATTCCAGGCGGGCCTGGTCGGCTGGATCCGCGGCGAGCGCCTGGAGCAGAACCTCGAGATCCTGGCCACCGTGGCGACGCGCCTGGAGCAGGTGGCCACCCAGCAGTGCGTGTTCCAGCTCTGGTGGGTCGTGGGCGCGCTGCTCGAGGCGCTGCGCGAACACGGCACCGAAAGCAGTGTCTCCATCAAGCGCCTGCTGGGCCTGGCCGATCGTGAGATCCGGCGCCTGCACGAACTCGGCGAGGTGCGTTATTCGCAGTCCCCGCCGGTCGAGCTGCTCAATAACCTGCTGTACTACGTCGCGCGCTCCACCACCGCCGGGCCACGCGTGGCGGCCGTGCGCGCCTCCTTCCGCCTCAACGAACTGTTGCCGGTTGACGATTCCATCGAGCAGGAGCGCGAGAATCTCTCGGCCCCCTCGGTCAAGCTCATGCACACGGTGGCGGCGGCGATTCGCGAGGATCTGGCGCGCGTCAAGGATGTGCTCGATATCTTCGTGCGCCGCGGTGGCGGGCAGGCCGAGGAGCTCAAGCCGCAGATTGAACTGTTGCGCAAGCTCGGGGACACGCTCGGAGTGCTGGGACTGGGCGAATTGCGCGCACGCGTGCAGGAAGCCGGAGCGCGCCTTGACGGGGTGATAGCCGGACGCGAGAGCGCCGATCAGGCGACGCTGGTGCAGGTCGCGGCGATCCTGATCCAGGTGGAAGACCGCCTCGACGGGCAGCTGGTTGGGCTGATCCTGCCGAAGAAGGCGCCGACAGACGGTGCCGCCGAACCGCCCGACGAGGATTTCGAACAGGTGCAGAGTGCGGTGCTGCGCGAATGCGTCGTCAATCTGGCGCGCGTCAAGGAGAGCATCGCACAGAACGTCAGCGGTACGCTGGATGCCGCCGGCTTCGATAACTGGCTGGAGCTCATACGCGGCATCAAGGCCGGGCTCCTGATGCTCGGCAAGTCCCGCGCGGTCGAAATCGTCGACGCCATCACCGAGCAGCTGCGCCGCGTCATGCAGCCCGGGGGCATGCCGCTGTCGGGCGCCTATCTGGACCGGCTGGCCGACGCGGTGGTGAGCCTCGAGTACTACATCGAAACGCTCCAGGCGGGCCGCAGCGATCCCTGGTACATGCTCGACAACGCGCAGACCTGCCTGGACGTGCTGGGGCGCGAGCCCGAACAGCACGTGCCCACGATCCCGGCAGCCGGCCCCGCCACCTACGCCCGCACCGTGCGCATCGACATGCCGGTGCAGGCCCACGGCAACACCGCCACCGCCTCGGAAACCGGCACCAGCGTCGACCTGGACGCCACCGCCCGCACGCGCAACCCGCCGGTCCTCGCGGCCGCGCCCGCGCCCAGCGCCGCGGCGAGTGATCCGGAGCTGCTGGAGCTGTTCGCCGAAGAAGCCCAGGAGGAGGCGACGAAGATTCGCCTGCACTACCCGGTCTGGGACCAGAACCCGCTCGAGGGCGAAGCCCTGCTCGCCGTGCGCCGCTCCTTTCATATGCTCAAGGGCAGCGGCCGGATGGTGGGCGCGCGCGACGTGAGTGAATTTGCCTGGGCCATGGAGAACCTCGTCAACCGGTTGCACGATGGCACGCTGGCCCGATCGCCGGAGATCCTGGAGACGCTCCGGGCCGCCGTCGCATTGCTGCCGCAGCTGGTCGCTGAACTGAAGGCCGCTCCGGAGCAGCGCACGGACACCACGCAGCTCGTGGCGCGCGCCTATGCGCTGGCGGCGGGGCGCGAACCGGGCACGGCGGCGGCCGGCGAATCCCTGAGCGCCGCCGCGCTGGCCTCACCGGCTGCGCCCGCGGCAGCGGACGTCTCCGGCGACTGGGCGGCAACCGAGCGGCTGACGCCGGCGCAGGTGGCGGCGATCTCCGCGACAGCGACTCCGCCACGGCGCGGCAAGGCCGCGGAAGCGCCGGCCCGTGCCGGCGGCAGCGCTCCTGCAGCGGCAGCACCGCTCGTCGCCGGCGGCGACGGCGTGCTGCGCGACATCTATGCACGCGAGACGTCGAGCCATGTGGCCAGCGTGCGCCGCTGGCTGGAGCGCGAGCAACCGCACGCCTCGCCCCACGTACTGACCGAAGAGGTCTACCGCGCCTGCCATACGCTGTCCGGCAGCTCGAAGATGGCCGAGGCACGCCACGGGATCCGGCTCGCTGAACCGCTGGACCATTGGTTGCGCAAGTCCTTCGACAACGGCGTCGGACTGGATGACTCCGACCTGTTGCTGCTCAGCGATTGCATGGCCGCCGTGGAAAGCGCGGCGGGCATGCTTGATGAGAGCACCGGCTATTTCATCGTGCACGATGTGGTGCGGGCAAGAATCGCGCGTGCCGAGATCGAGCTGGACCGGCGCATCGCGGACGCGGTCGAGCACAGCGAGCGCACCGGCATACACGCCCTGTCCGCCCTGCAGCAGAAGGCGTTGTCGACGGAGGCAGCCGCCTCGCAGCCACCCGCCGCGGATGTGCCAGCGCTGGCCCCGCCGATCGACTTCGATCCGGAAGTGGCCGCCATTTTCTGCGAGGAAGCGAGCGAGCTGCTGGAGGCGTTACAATCGGCCCTGCAGGCCTGGAACCTGGCGCCCAGCGTCGGTGAGCATCCGGCGGCGCTCAAGCGCGCCCTGCACACTTTCAAGGGTGGTGCGCGCATGGCCGGGGTCACGGCCCTGGGCGATCTGTCGCATGAACTTGAGAGCCTGATCCTGGACATCGGGCCCGGTACCTCCGCGGGAGACGAACGCGCGCGCGCCCTGGCCCAGGAAGCGGTCGATGAGCTGGCGCGCATGCGCGAGCAGGTCGCCAGCGGGCGCGCCGCGGCCCCGGCAACCGCCCTGATCGCGCGCCTGCAGGCGGCGGCGCGGGGCGAGATTTCGGCGCCTGCCGCCGCCGTCATTGCCGCACCGGCGCCTGCCGCCTTCGTACGAGCGCCCGCGCCCGCGCCGGCGCCATTCCGCATCGTGACACCGGCCGCCGCGGCCCCGCCAGCGCCGCCCGAGCCGCCTGTGCTGGCCGCTCCGGCCGTGCCGGCGATGCTGGCCATGCCGGTCATGGCGTCCAGTGCCGCACCGGCCGCCGCCCACGAACCGCTGATCGCCGCGCCCCCGGTGCCACCGGGCCGGGAACCGGTCGCAGGCGCTGAACGGGGCGACATGGCCAGGGTCAGCGCCGATCTGCTCGACCTGCTGCTCAATCACGCCGGGGAAGTGAGCATCGCGCGCGCGCGACTCGAGCAGCAGCTGGGGTCGGTGGAATTCAACCTGGCGGAACTCTCGCGCACGGTCACGCGCCTCAAGGAGCAGCTGCGCAAACTCGAGATCGAGACCGAGGCGCAGGTGCTGCACCGCCATGATCAGGAGGCGAGCCATCGCCAGGAATTCGACCCGCTGGAGCTGGACCGTTATTCCTCCATCCAGCAGTACTCACGCGCTTTGGCCGAATCGGCGAACGACGTCGCCAGCCTGCAGCAGCTGATCGAGACTCTGGTCGCCGAGGCGCAGAACCAGCTGCAGCAGCAGTCGCGCACCGTCACCGAGCTGCAGAACGGGCTGATGCGCACGCGCATGGTGTCCTTCCAGCGCCACGTGCAGCGCCTGGCACGCATCGTGCGCCAGGCGGCGGCCGACAGCTCCAAGCAAGCGGAGCTCGTGGTCGATGGCGCCACCGGGGAACTGGATCGCCAGGTGCTCGAACGCATGCTGCCGCCCTTCGAGCACCTGTTGCGCAACTCCGTGGTGCATGGGATCGAAACGCCCGCCGAACGGCGCGCGCGGGGTAAACCCGATGTGGGCCACATCCTGCTGCGCCTGCAGCGTGAAGGCGCCGAGGTGGTCGTCGAGGTGAGCGACGATGGCGCGGGCATGGACCTGGCGGCGATCCGCAGCAAGGGGCTGGCGCTGGGACTCATTCGTGCCGAGCAGATGCTCTCGGACGACGACGTGATGCAGCTGGTGCTGGAGCCGGGTTTCTCGACCGCCGGCGAGCTCACGCAGCAGGCCGGTCGCGGCGTCGGCATGGACGTCGTGGCCACCGAGATCCGCAAGCTCGGCGGTGCCCTGCACATGGAGAGCACGCCCGGCAAGGGCACGCATTTCACGATCCGCCTGCCCCTGACGCTGGCGGTGAGCCACGCGCTGGTGGTACGCACCGGCGATGAGTATTACGCGCTGCCGCTGCCGACCATCGAAGGCGTGGTGCGCCTGCCGCACGAGGAAGTGGCCGCGCATCTGCGCAGCGAGAGCGCGACCTTCAGCTACGGCGAGCACCGCTACCGACTGCAGCCGCTGGCCCTGTACGTGGGCATGGAGCCCTCGCCGCTGCCCGAGACCGACGCGGCCATCCCGGTGGTGCTGGTGCGCGCCGGCGAGCATTCCACGGGGCTCGTGGCCGACGAACTGGTGGGCAGCCGCGAGATCGTCGTCAAGCCGGTGGGACCGCAGGTCGCCTCGATCCGCGGCATCTCCGGTGCGACCATCCTGAGCGACGGCCGGGTCGTGATCATTCTCGACATCGCCGCGCTGGTGCGCGGTGAGTGGCGCACGCGCGCCGCGCCGCTGCGCGAACGGGGCGACCGCCGCATCTTTGCGCTGGTGGTGGATGATTCCATAACTGTCCGGCGCGTCACGCAGCGGCTCCTGGAGCGCAATGGCATGCGCGTGATGACGGCGCGCGATGGCATGGACGCGGTGGCGCTGCTCGCCGAAAACGTGCCGGATGTCATCCTGCTCGACATCGAGATGCCGCGCATGGATGGCTACGAGGTCGCCGCGCAGGTGCGCGCCGATCCGCGCCTGCGCGAGGTCCCGATCATCATGATCACCTCGCGCGTCGGCGAGAAGCACCGCGCGCGCGCGATCGAGCTTGGCGTCGACGATTATCTGGGCAAGCCCTACCAGGAAAGCCAGCTCATCGATGCGATCGCGCCTCTGGTGGCGCGCCGCCGCGCGGCGGTGGCGGCCACCGGCTCCGGGCGATGAGCGAGGGGGGCGGGGAGATCTACAGTCTGCTGGTGCCGCTGGCCGGCGCCCGACTGCTCGTACCCCGGGCCTGCGTGGCCGAGATCATGGGGTTCCAGGCTCCTGTGGCGATGATCGGTGCGCCGCCCTGGTACCTCGGCGTGGTGAACTGGAATGGTCGGCAGGCGCCGCTGGTGTCCTTCGAAGGCCTGTGCAGCCAGCCGGCTCCGGCCGTCAGCAGCCGTTCGCGCCTGGTCGTGCTGCACGCGCTCGGGGAACGGCTCGATGCCGGCGTGTACGCCATCGTCTCGCAGGGTTTCCCGCAGCTGCTGCGGGTCAACGCGGATGTCATCCGGCCCGATCCGGCCTACGTGGTGCCGGCGGGCGATCCGGTGCTGTGCCGGGTGCGGATGCTCAACGAGGCGCCGTGGATTCCGGATCTCGAGCGCATCGAATCGATGATCGCGGACGAGACCACGACCCTGGCCGCCTAGGGCCCAGCGCCCAGGTCCCCGGCGAGCAGCTGCAGGACGGCGATCGCCGCCAACGGTGCCGTTTCGGTGCGCAGGATGCGTGGTCCCAGCGCGCAGGCCTGGAAGCCCGCGCGGCGCGCCTGCAATTCCTCGCGCTCGCTCAGGCCCCCCTCGGGGCCGATCAGCAGGGCCGCGCGACGCAGCCCTGGCGTGGCGAGTCCGGCCAGCGCCTGGCCGGATTCGGGCACCAGCATCAGGCGCAGCCCGGCGTCCGCGGCGCCGAGGGTTGCGAAGGCAGTCTCCGGCTCGCAGATCGGGTGCACCTGCGGTGGGCGGTTGCGTCCGCATTGTTCGCAGGCGCCGATCGCGACGGCCTGCCAGCGCTCCCGCCGCCGCGCAGCGGCCTCGGCGGCCGGGCGGACCACGCTGAATTCGCAGCACAGCGGCACGATCGCCGTGACGCCGAGCTCGGTGGACTTCTGGACGATCAGATCCATGCGCTCGCCGCGCGCGATGCCCTGCAGGAGCGTGAGGCGGAGCGCGGACTCGCGCTCCAGCGCCCGGTGGGCGCCGATCCGCACCGTGGCGCGCCCCGCTCCGGCCGCCAGCAGCTCGGCGGCGTACTCGCCGCCACGACCGTTGAAGACGCTCAGCGCTGCGCCCGGCCGCAGCCGCAGTACGCGCAGCAGGTGCGCCGACGCTGCGGCCGGCAGCGCCAGCTCCCGATCGCTCTCGAGGGCAAGGTCGACATACACCCGGGTCGTGCGCATAGGAGGGGACAGGGCGGTGCGCGGTGGGAGGCTGGCGCTAGGGTGCGCAGCTGCGCTCGACGCATTCCGCGGCGACGTCGATCATCAGGTCGATCTCCTCGGGCGTAATGACGTAAGGCGGCATGCAGTAGATCACGCCGCCCAGGGGGCGCAGCAACACGCCGCGCGACAGGGCGTGCCGGTAGGCGCGCAGGGCCCGCCGTTCCTGCCATGGAAAGGGCTCCCGAGTCCGCCGGTCGCGCACGGTCTCGATGGCCAGGATCATGCCGCATTGACGCACCTCCGCCACGTTCGGGTGGGCGGCGAGCGGCGCGGCCCGCGCGGCCATGCGTGCGGCGAGGGCGCGGTTGCGCTCGAGCACCGGCTCGGTGGCGAAGATCTCCAGCGTGGCGAGCGCCGCGGCGCAGGCCAGGGGATTGCCCGTGTAGCTGTGCGAATGCAGGAAGGCGCGCTGGGCGGCGTACTCCGCGTAAAAGGCCGCGTAGACCTCCTCGCCGCTGAGCACGGCCGAGAGCGGCAGAAAGCCACCGGTCAGTCCCTTCGACAGGCACAGAAAATCGGGCGCGATGCCGGCCTGGTCGCAGGCGAAGAAACTGCCGGTGCGTCCAAAGCCCACGGCGATCTCATCGGCGATCAGGTGCACCTGATGGCGGTCGCAGGCCGCGCGCAGCAGCTGCAGGTACAACGGGTGATGCATGCGCATGCCGCCGGCGCATTGCACCAGCGGTTCGATGATCACCGCCGCGAGCTCGCCGGCGTGTCGCTCCAGTGCCGCCTCCATGGCGGCCATGCTGCGGCGGGAATGCTCCTCCCAGCTGGCGCCCGCTTCCCGCAGGAAGCAATCGGGCGAGGGTACCGTGATCACGGGCAGCAGCAGCGGCTGGTAGACGTCGCGGTACAGGGCCAGGTCCCCGACGCTGAGCGCGCCCAGGGTTTCGCCGTGATAGCTGTTGCTCAGCGTGAGAAAGCGGCGCTTGCCGCCCTGGCCGCAGTTGCGCCAGTAGTGGAAGCTCATTTTAAGCGCGACCTCGACGGCCGCAGAGCCGCTGTCGGCAAAGAAGCAGCGGCTCAGGGACGCCGGCGCGAGGGCCGTGAGCTGTTCAGCCACGGCGATGGCCGGCTCGTGCGTGAAGCCGGCGAGCAGCACGTGTTCGAGGCTGGCGGCCTGGGCGGCCACCGCGCCGCCGATGCGCTCGTTGGCGTGGCCGAACAGGTTGGTCCACCAGGAACTGATCGCGTCCAGGTAGCGGTGGCCGTCGTAATCCTCGAGCCAGACCCCGGCGCCACGCCGCACCGGAATCGGCGGCAGCGCTTCGTGATCCTTCATCTGCGTGCAGGGATGCCACACGTGGCGCAGATCGCGCGCTGCAAGCGTCGCATTGTCATGCTGGCTGGGGTTCACGCGGCCATTTTGGCATCATGGGCGGCATCGTGCAGTACGCCATCAGCATTGACCCGCTCACCGGCCTGTTGCGGCAGGTACGCCAGGTGCTTTCGGCGCACTGTGATCCACGGCCGCCGGGGATGGTGCCCGAACTGATCGTCGTGCACGGCATCAGCCTGCCGCCCGGCGAGTTCGGTGGCCCCTGGATCGAGCAGATGTTCGCCGGCAACCTCGATGCGCTCGCGCATCCGTTTTTTCAGAGCGTGGCGGATCTCAGGGTATCGGCGCACCTGCTGGTGCGGCGCGACGGCGAAGCGGTGCAGTTCGTGCCCTTCGGAGTGCGCGCCTGGCACGCCGGGGAGTCGAGCTGGCAGGGGCGCAGTGCCTGCAACGACTTTTCGGTCGGCATCGAGCTGGAGGGCAGCGACGACATGCCTTATGAGGACCGGCAGTACCAGTCGCTGGCGCGGCTCATCGGCGCCCTGTGCGCGGCCTATCCCAGCCTGTCGAGCACACGCGTGGTCGGCCACAGCGACATCGCACCGGGCCGCAAGAGCGATCCGGGACCGGCCTTCGACTGGCCGCGCCTGCGAATGCTCCTGCGCTGAGGCCCCGCTCGCTGCAGCGCTAGGACTTGGCGCCGCGTTCGCGCCGCCACATCACCTCGCTCCCGCTGGCTTGACGCGCCAGGACCCGGGCCAGCACGAACAGCAGGTCCGAGAGCCGGTTAAGATAACGGAGCGAATGCGGGCCGAGTGACTCGGCGCGCGCCAGCGCCCAGCAGCGCCGTTCGGCGCGCCGGCAGATCGAGCGCGCCAGATGGCAGTTCGCGGCGGCCGCGCCGCCGCCAGGCAGCACGAACTCGCGCAGCGCCGGCAGGCCGGCATTCCAGTGCTCGACGAGCCCCTCCAGCACCTCGACCTGGGCTTCGCGGATCATCACGCTGCCGGGAATCGCGAGCTCGCCACCCAGGTCAAAAAGGTCGTGCTGGATGTTCAGCAGCTGAGGGCCCATCGGCTCGGGGAGCCCCGTGCTCGCCAGCAGCACCCCGATCGCGCTGTTGAGCTCATCGACCGAACCGCAGGCCTCGATGCGTGCGCTGTCCTTGGGCACGCGGGCGCCGTCCGCCAGTCCGGTGGTGCCGTCATCGCCGGTGCGCGTTACGATCTTCGAGAGCCGGTTCCCCATGAGGGGAAGCTACCTCATGCGGTAGCGCATGGCGAGCGTCAGTGCGCGCCCCGCCGTGTTGTAGCCGCTGGCGAGCTCGTAGCGCCGGTCGAAGGCGTTGTCGAGCCGCAGTTGTGCCGACCAGCCCGGCGCCAGCTCGTAGCGGCAGCCGAGGTTCAGCAGCGTGTATCCGCCCATGCCGACGGGGCCGAAGTCGATGCGCGGCCCCGCCAGCTGCAGCTCCGCGTCACCGCTGAACCGCCCGGTCTCGTACACGACGCTGGCCAGGGCGTTGTGGCGCGCGCGGCGCAGCAGCTCCTCTCCGGTAGTCAGATTGCGCGGGTCCTGGACGGAGTAGCTGCCGCGCAGCTGCCAGGGGCCGCGATGCCAGCGGTATTCCGCCTCGCCGCCGCGGATGCGTGCGCTCTCGACGTTCTGCGCCTGGAAGATGAAATTCACCGGATCGATCAGCACGTACTGGATCAGGCCCTCTACGCGGTTCTCAGAAGCAGAAAGGCGCAGCTCCTGGCCCGCGGTGGGCGTCCAGCGCAGGCCCAGCCGCCCCTGGCGCGAGCGTTCGGGCTGCAGATCGGGATTGCCGCCGAAGCCAAAGCGATCGGTACTGTCAGGCGCGTGAAATGCCGTGCCGACCGCGGCTGTGGCGCGCAGCGAGGTCGTCACCAAACGCCCGTACTCGAGGTTCCAGGTGCCGCGGGACCCAAAGGTCTCGTGGTGCGTGTAGCCGAGCGCCAGCAGCAGGTCATTGGCGCCACTGTGCAGCTGGTCCTGCACGTAGGCCAGGAGACTGTGGGTATGAACGTCGAAGGGCAGGCCGAAGGACAGGCTCTGGGTGTGCTCGTTCGAGGTCACGGCGCCGACCGTCAGTTCATGGGCGTCGAAGGCACGCCAGCCGTATTGTGCATCGAGCGCGTCGCGGACCGTGCGGTCGAAGTCGGGCGAACTGCGCTGAATCACGTCGGCCGTGACGCGGCTCAGCGTGGCGTGGGCGTTGCGCCCCGCCGCGCCGTTCCAGTCGGCCCCCGCGGCATAGCTCGCGTCGAGGAAGTCCTCCGCTGCAGCCGTGCCGAAATTGGAATAGGCGGACTTGCCTTCCGTCCGCCACAGCTGCGCACGCAGGCCCAGTGCGTCGCTGGCGGTAAAACGCAGCTGCGCGTTGGCGCTGGTGTTGTTGTAATCGCCCGGATCGGTCGCGTCGCGCCGCGGGGGGAAGCCATCGGAGCGCTGGTAGACCAGGCTGCCACCGGCAGCGAGCCGGTCACTGAGGTTTCCCCCGGCGTCCGCGGCCAGCACCTGAGTGCCGTAGCGGCCCAGGGAGCCAAACACTGAGGCTCCGGACGCCGCACCGGCGCGCGTGATGATGTTGACGACGCCGCCGATGGCGTCGGTGCCGTAGAGGCTGGAACGCGCCCCCTTGATGATCTCGATCCGCTCGATGGATTCGGGCTGGATGTTCTGGAGCGCCGCGCCGCCAAGGGTTCCGGGGTTGATGCGCACGCCGTCGAGCAGCACGGTGGTGTGATCACTGTCCGTGCCGCTCAGGAATATCGAGGCCGGTTGCCCGGGGCCGCCGGTGCGCGCAATCTCGACGCCACTGTGCCCGGCGAGCAGCTCCGCCACGTCCCCGGCCAGCGACCGCTCGATTTCCGCGCGCGTGATCACGATGACCGGAACGGCCAGTGCTTCGCTGTCGGTGCGGGTGCGCGTGGCGGTCACCACGATCTCGCCGTTCGCGTCGGCCTCCGCCGCTGCCACCGGTGTATCCGCGCCTTCGGCGCACGCTCCCGCCATCGCCAGCGCGATCGCGCCAGCCCCGATTGTGAATGCCGATTTCAAGGAAACTCCTCCACGCCCGCCCGCGTGACTGGAACGCCGAATAACCCGGCGGCAAGGCGGGATACGAGGATGGCTGGATGACAGCCAGCCCGGCGCCCGCCGCGCCACTGGGACTGAAGATGTCAAGCCGGTCTCCGGGCTCGCGAGCGATCGTGAGAACGATCTGCGGCATCGCCTTCCCATGCCCACATCCCCTTTTCTGGATGTGGCGCGCAGTGGCCAAGATTGATACCGCGAAACTCGCTTACCGTTGCGGGGGCAGCGCCGGAATGGCAGGCAGGCTATGCACCTGGCTGGCGTCACCGGCTTCCCGAGCACCTGACAACGGCAGGCACTCTAGGCAGGCGGCTCGCGCCTGTCAACGCTCGGCCGGGCCGGCCGCGTTACTATTGCGCGATGTCATCCAGGGAGCTGAGCGCCGCCCTCGAAGCCGCGCGCGCGGCGGCCGAGGTTATCCAGGCCTCCTACCGGCGCAATCTGGCGGTCACGCTCAAGGCCGACCGCTCGCCGGTCACGGCGGCGGACGTGGAGGCCGAGCGCGTGATCCACGCCGTGCTCAGCGCACAGTTTCCGGACTACGGCTTCTACGGTGAGGAGACCGGCCAGCACGCGATGGAGGCCGGGAGTGTCTGGCTCGTCGACCCGATCGACGGCACCAAGTCCTTCGTACGCGACTGCCCGTTCTTTTCCACGCAGATCGCGTTGCGGCGCGCGGGCCGCCTGGTGCTGGGGGTGTCGAGCGCGCCCGCCTACGGCGAGCTGGCCTGGGCCGAGGAGGGCGGCGGCGCCTTTCTGGATGGCAAGGCGATCCGCGTCAGCGCCGTGGGCTCCTTAAGCGATGCGATCCTGTCCACCGGGAACCTCCGGACGCTGGCCGCCGCACCCGCGGCCTGGTCACGGTACGGTGCGCTCGTCGGGCAGGTCAACCGGCTGCGCGGCTATGGCGATTTCCTGCACTACCACCTGCTGGCACGCGGCTCGCTCGAGGCGGTGATCGAATCGGACGTCAATATCCTGGATGTTGCCGCGCTGAGCGTCATCGTGCGCGAGGCCGGCGGCGTGTTCACGGATCTTCATGGCCGCGAGATCGGCCTGGATACCACGACGGTGCTGGCCGGCAACGCGGCCCTGCACCCGACCTTCCTGGCAGCTATGCGGGAATGAAGGCGCGCCGTCCGCCGCCGCGCAGCTCGTGCATCGGCGTGGCATAGAGCGAGGAGAGTTCCTCCGCGTTCAGCAGCTCGGCGGTCGCCCCGAGGCGCCAGCGGCCGTCGCCCTGCAGCAGCAGCACGCGATCGGCGCAGCGCTCGGCCAGCGCCGGGTCGTGCAGCGTGGCGATGACCGCCGCGCCGGTTGCACAGCATTCGCGAAACGCCAGCAGCACGTCGACCTGGTGATGCGGGTCGAGGTGATTGGTGGGCTCATCGAGCAGGAACACCGCCGGCTGCTGCGCCAGCAGCCCCGCCATCGCGGCGCGCCGCTGCTCGCCGCCCGACAATGTGCCGAGCGCACGCTCCGCGCAGTGCGCGACGCCCATGCGCGCCAGTGCCGCGCTGACGATCCGCAGATCCTCGGCGCTCTCGCCGCGCAGCCAGCCGATGTGCGGGTGTCGCCCGAGCAGGGTGGTCTCAAAGACGGACAGCGGCAGTGAATCTTCCCGGTCCTGCGGGAGCAGTGCCAGGCGGCGCGCAATCTCGCCGCGGCCCAGCACCCCGAGCCCGCGGCCGCCGAGCTCCACCGTTCCAGCGGCCGGCGCTCGCAGGCCCGCGAGCGTGTGCAGCGTCAGGCTCTTGCCGCAGCCGTTGCGACCGAGCACGGCCAGGAATTCGCCGGGCCACAGCGCCAGCGACAGCGCCGCGACCAGGGTCCGCTCGCCGGCCCGTACACTGAGGCCGGTAACACCCAGCAGCGCCGCCGGAGCGGGGGAATCGCCGTTCGTCGTGGCCGTCACGGCCGGCTCCAGCCGATCTCGTGCGCGGTCGCCGGACCGACGAGGGTTTGTGAAAGATCATCGGGCATGATCTGGCGCTTCGGCCCGAGCGGCACGCGGCCCGCCATGATTTCCGCGAAACGCTGCGGATAGCGTGGTTCACGCCTGGGTTCCGCGAAGCCGTCCGGATACAGGGGTGCGTCGCTGTCCGCGTCGTACTTGTCGGTCGCTCCGAAGGTATGGAGCAGCTCATGCGCGATCACGATGTCGTTCTGCGCAGCCTGGGAGCGCGCGGCGAACAGGTGCACCACACCCATCAGACCGCGCTGCAGGCCGATCGAATGCGGTAGGACCGTCGCGCGCGCCGGATCGTGGAACAGCAGGAACAGGGCTATCTTGGGCCGCGAGCGCGCGATCGGTTCGAGCGCGGTCCCGCGGTAGTGCCGTAGCCGCAGCACCCAGATCACGCGCTCCAGCAGGTTTGCCTCCGGGGCGGCTTCAGGTGGCCGGCTGGCCGGCGCCGGATAGAGCCTGAGGTCGACCGGCTCGTCGATGCTGACGCCATACCGCCGGGCCTCGCGCGCGACGAAATCAGCCACCGGGCGCAGATCAGCATCGCTGAGCGTGGCGATGTAGGCTTTCGAGACTTCGCTGTCATCCGCGCTCAAGGGGAAGGCGCCGACCCACACCGTGTGTTCCCAGCTCGTAGTGCGCTGCCGATCGAGCCAGGTCCCGCCGGCGACGACGGCCAACACCACCAACAGGATCGCGATACGGATGGCGCGCCACATGCCGATCCTAGGGTTGCAGGCGCGTTGCCGACCAGTCGCCGGCTTCGAATCCGCCGGTGCCCGGCGTCAGTGAGCGGGTCCAGCGCGCCCGATCGTGGATGCGTGCGCTCCCTTCGACCCACAACTCGACGGCCGCGGCCCACAACTGGTATCCGCCCCAGTGCGGCGGCCGCGCGATGCGCAGGCCGGGGTCGGCAGTCTCTTCATCGGCGGTCGGCGCAGGCAGAGCAAATCGCAGCGCCACCTTCGCCACGTTCCGCAGCAACTCACCACGCGAAGCAATGGGTTCACTCTGCTCGCTCGCCCAGGCGCCCAGACGACTGCGCCAGTTGCGCGTGGCGAAATAGGCGTCGCTCTCGATCGCGGAGGATTGCACGACTCGACCCTCGACACGCAGCTGGCGACGCAAAGAGTCCCAGTGCATGACGATGGCCGCGCGCGGATTTGTCGCCAGCTCGCGACCCTTGCGCGAGCGGTAATTAGAGTAAAAACTTAGATACCCCGGCTGCGGAGCAATCTGCTTGCACAGCACGACTCGCGCGGATGGCTGCCCCGATTCATCCACGGTCGCCAGCACCATGGAGTTCGGGTTGGGTTGCGCGGCGCTGGCCGTGGCCTCATCGAGCCAGCTTGCCGCCACCGCGAGCGGGTTGGCAGGCAGCGGATCCGGCAGATGCTCGTGGTGCCATTTCATGGCCCCGCATGTTACGCCATGCCGCTCATCGGCGGTTCAGGCCACATTCAGCGAGGCAGCGTTACGCTGGCACCAGCTCGATTTATCAGGAGTCGCCATGAAAAGACATATTGCCTCCTTCGCGCTCGCCCTGGCGGCGCTGGCAGCGGCCAGCCAGGTGCAGGCCCAGGGCTGGGACTCCGGCCGCTCGCACGGAAACAGCAACCGGCACTACGAACGTGCTGATCACCGCAGCTGGCAAGCTGACCGGCGCGGTGGCGATTCATGGCGCCGGTCCTGGCACGAACCGTGGCGCGATGCAGACCGCAGCCACTGGCGCGGCTCCTGGCAGAACCCATGGCGTGAGGGTTACCGCGAGCGCTACTGGTCCGAACCGCGCGGCTGGTACGACGCGGGGCGCTATTGGCGGCCGCGCTACCGCAATTACGACCATGACTACGATGGCTACGACTATGACTACGACGGCGATATTTCGCTGCTGATCAGCCTGCCGCTGCAATTCTAGGGTCCTCGCAGCGGTTTTTGGGCGGCGCGGATCGGGTAATGCACCCGATCCGCGCACTTGCCGGGGAGGTGCTTTGCCTTTACAAAGGGGCAAGCCACACCTCCGGAAGCGCTGCATGACCCTCGAAGAACTTCGACTGCACCTCGACACCCTTGACCAGCGGCTGCTGGAACTGATCGCCGAACGCCAGGTGACCAGCCGCGAGATCGCGCGCGTCAAACGCGCCACCGGCCATGCGACGCGCGACTACGCGCGCGAGCGCGACGTGATCCTCGCGGTGCGCGCCGGTGCCGCGCAGCGCGGCGTGCCGGCTGATGCCGCCGAGGCGGTGATGCGGGTGCTGATCCGCTCCTCTCTCACCACCCAGGAGCAGGCCAGTGTGGTGGCACAGGGCGCCGGCAGCGGGCAGCGCGCGCTGGTGATCGGCGGTGCCGGCAAGATTGGCGGCTGGTTCGTGCAGTTCCTCTCCTCGCAGGGATTCAACGTCGAGATCGCCGATCCGGCCGGAGGTCCCGGCGCCATCAGCGATTGGCGCGCCAGCGCCCTTGACCATGAGTTCATCGTCGTGGCCACGCCCCTGGGTGCCACCGACCGGATCCTGCGCGAGCTGGCCGAACGCCGCCCCGCCGGAGTCGTGTTCGACGTGGGCTCGCTGAAGACCCCGCTGCGCGGCGGACTGGAGGCGCTGCGGGCGGCGGCGGTGAGAGTGAGCTCGCTGCATCCGATGTTCGGACCGAGCACCGAATTGCTGTCCGGCCGGCACGTGATCTTCATCGATCTCGGCGCGGGCGATGCGCTGCAGCGCGCGCGCGCGCTATTCGCTCCGACCATGGCCGAGCAGGTGGTCATGGGTCTGGAGGAGCATGACCGCCTGATCGCCTATGTGCTGGGTCTCTCGCACGCCGTGAATATCGCCTTCTTCACCGCGCTGGCGCGGAGCGGGGAGGCCGCGCCGCGGCTGCTGCAGATGTCGAGTACGACCTTTGATGCGCAGTTCGACATCGCCAGCGAGGTGGCGCGGGAGAGTCCGGAACTGTATTTCGAAATCCAGCGGCTCAATGACTACGGCACCGAATCGCTGGATGCCCTGGCGCAGGCCGTCGATCACCTGCGCAGCGCCGTGCAGCGCAATGACCAGGCGGGCTTCAGCGCCCTGATGCGCCAGGGCTGCGAGTACACGCAGGGCCGGCGCCAGGTGACGCAGCAGCGTGCCTGAGCGCGGGGCCGGCTCAGCGGCCGCTGCGCCGGCGCAACAGCACCAGGAAAACCGGCGCACCGATCAGCGCCGTGATCGCACCGACCGGGAGCTGCCGCGGCGCGGCCACGGTGCGGCTGGCGATATCGGCCAGGCACAGGAGCGACCCACCGCACAGCGCCGCGCCGGGCGCGACCAGCCGGTGATCCGCCGTGCGCAGCGCCAGGCGCACCAGGTGCGGTGCGACCAGGCCGACAAAGCCCACCGGTCCGGCGGCGAGCACGGCGAGCGAGGTGAGCGCCGCGGCGAGCAGGAATACCAGCGGCCGCACCAGTGGCGCGTGCAGGCCGAGCACGGCGCTGCGCAGCTCGCCGGCCGCCAGCACATTGAGCGCGCGTCCGCCCAGCAGTGCGACCAGGAGCGCCACCCCCGCAGCCGCCAGGTCAATCCAGGGGTGCAGGGCCCAGCCCAGGTCGCCGGCCAGCCAGAACACCATGCCGCGCAACTGCCCGTTGTCCGCCACCGCGAGCAGCACCGAGATCACCGCGCCGCAGGCGCTGGCGAGCACTACTCCGGAAAGCAGCAGACGCCCGGAATCCCCGCCGCTTCCGAGCCACAGCACCAGCGCCCCGATGCACAGGGCACCGCCCGTCGCCGTCCATTCCAGGGCGGCGAGCCCGAGGCCGGCGAGCATCCCGCCCAGCGCGCCGATCGCCGCGCCGCCGGAGACCCCGAGCACATAGGGGTCGGCCAGGGGATTGCGAAACAGCGCCTGCAGCAACACACCGGTCAAGCCCAGCAGGCTTCCGACCGCAAAGGCCGAGATGCTGCGCGGCAACCTGATCGTGCGCACGATCGTCGCCGCCAGCTCATCGCCCCCGCCGCCCAGGGCCGCCAGTGCGCGCGACAGGGGCAGGTCCGCTGAACCGGTCAGGAGCGAGGCCAGCAGGCAGGCGGCCGCCAGCGCGGCAAACAGCAGCAGCGCCCAGTATTGTGTCGGCTTGGTCATAAATTGAAGACTAAGGACCGCCCTGGGTTGATAACAAGACCCAGGCGCTTGAGAGTGTGCCCGGGTACGGGGTAAAACGGACGCATTATGGCGGACATGATCGACCGAGACGGCTTTCGGGCCAATGTCGGCATCGTGCTGATGCATGACGACGGCCGGCTGTTTATCGGCCGCCGTACCGGTGGCAAGGGTTGGCAGTTTCCCCAGGGCGGCGTGCGGCGTGGCGAAAGCGCCGAGGAATCGCTGTTTCGCGAACTCAATGAGGAGATCGGCCTGTCGCGCGAGGATGTCAGGATCGTGGCCCAGACACGCCGCTGGCTGCGTTACCGCCTGCCCGCCCGCTTCGTGCGGCGCGATTCCAAGCCGCTGTGTATCGGGCAGAAGCAGCGCTGGTACCTGCTGCGCCTGCGGCACGCCGAGCCGCATTTTCGCTTCGACCTGACCGGTGAGCCCGAATTCGACCGCTGGCGGTGGGTGGATTTCTGGCAGCCGATCCGTGAAGTCATCTACTTCAAGCGCGGCGTCTACACGCGCGCGCTCCACGAGCTGGGTGGCGCGGCCTTTCCCGCGGGCCTGCCGCCGTATCCGGACTGGTGGCATCCGGCGAGTGCCACCACGGCCGGCACCGCCAGCGCGGGCGCCTGAGCCGCAAGACTGTGGAAATCCCCGGCAAGCTGGTGGTGCGGACCTACGCTCCGGCGCGGCGCGGCATCTTCATGGTCGTGGCCGTGCTGCTCGGCGGCGCCTCGCTTTTTCTCAGTTTCGAGCTGGGGCGGCAGCAGGCCGGGTTTGACGGCATCCAGGCGGCACAGGAGCGCGCCAGGCTGGAAGACCTGATCGCCGAACTACAGACCAGCGCGCACGAGATGCGCGTGCAGCTGGCGGCCGCCGAGGCATCCCAGGTGGCCCAGGTACGCGAGCGCTCCGAACTCGCACGCACCATCGGCGAGCTGCAGGCCGGGCTCGGGCGCGCGCAGCAGGATCTGGAGTTCTACCGCGGCATCGCCAATCCGCAGGCCGGAGCGAAGCCGCAGACGGTGCGCGTGCAGCAGTTCCAGGTGCTCACGGTCAACGCCGCGGCCCATAACTATGCGCTGCGCTTTGCGCTGAACCGGCCGACGCGCCCCGAGGAATCGAGCGCCGGAGTGCTCGCGGTGACCATCGATGGGGAACGCGCCGGCGCCACCGCCAGCGTCGACCTGGCCGCCCTCACCGCCGGCAAGACCCGGGAACTCCCCTACAGCTTCCGCTACTTCACCAGCATCGAACAGCCCGTGACCCTGCCGGCCGATTTCAAGGCAGAGCGCGTTACGATCGAGATTCGACCGGCGCGCAAGAGCGTGGCACCCTATCGGCAAACTTTTGTCTGGAATCCTGACGTCACCTGAAAGGGCCATCATGTTTAAACGACGCGAAAACACAGCTGCCAGCATCGACACCCTGATCGGGCGCTCGGCGCGCGTGCAGGGAGACATCGAATTCACCGGCGGGTTGCACGTGGACGGCTGCGTCGCTGGCAACGTGCGTGTGGTCCCCGGCGGCAGCGCTTCGCTGTCCGTCAGCGAACACGGTGTGATCGATGGCTCCGTCGAGGCGCCACAGGTGGTGCTGAACGGCACCGTCAACGGCGACATCCTGGCCAGAGACCGGGTGGTGCTGGGCGCCAAGGCACGGGTGCGTGGCAGTGTCAGCTACGGCGTGATCGAGATGGCTCTGGGCGCGGAGATCACGGGGCGACTTATTCCGGCCGGGCCGGAGGCCGAGGCCACCACGCCGAACGCCGCCTGAGGGTGTGAAGCAGGTTTTTGACGAGCGTGGCCCCGACGCCTACACTTCCAGACATTATGGATGCACCTCCAGACAGTCACGACTCGCCGCTGGTATTCACCGATGCCGCGGCCCGCAAAGTGGCGGACCTGATTCGCGCCGAGGGTAATCCGCAGCTGATGCTGCGGGTCTTTGTGCAGGGCGGCGGCTGCTCGGGCCTGCAGTATGGTTTTGAGTTCGACGAGCAGGTGCAGGAGGGCGACACCTGCGTGGAGAACCAGGGCGTCAAGCTGCTGGTCGACCCCATGAGCGTCAATTACCTCGGCGGCGCGGAGATCGATTTCCGCGACGGCCTCGAGGGCGCGCAGTTCGTGATCCGCAATCCGAACGCCACGACCACCTGCGGTTGCGGCTCCTCCTTCACCACGGCCTGAAGCCTGCGTGAGTCGATCCGCCCGCACCGTACCCGACGTGCTGGCGGCTGTCGACCTGGGTTCCAACAGCTTCCATCTCGTCGTCGCCCGCTATTCGCACGGCCAGCTCGTGGTCATCGACCGGTTGCGCGAGATGGTGTGCCTGGCCGCCGGCGTCGGCCCTGACGGCAGGCTCGACAAGCAGGTGGCAGCACGCGCGCTCGCCTGCCTGGAGCGCTTCGGCCAGCGCCTGCGCGACATGCACGCACGGAGCGTGCGCGTCGTTGGCACCAATGCGCTGCGCATCTCACGCCGCAAGCAGGCCTTCCTCGAGCGCGCCCGCGATGCGATCGGCCATCCGATCGAAATCATCTCCGGCATGGAGGAGGCGCGGCTCATCTATTCGGGCGTCGTGCATACGCTGCCGGCCGAACCCGGGCGCCGCCTGGTGATCGACATCGGCGGCGGCAGCACCGAGATCGTGATCGGCGAGGGCTATGAGCCGCAGCTGCTCGAGAGCCTGAAACTCGGCTGCGTCTCGATGAGCCAGCGCTTCTTTCCCGACGGGAAACTTTCTGCCCGGCGCCTGGAGCGCGCCCGCCTGGCGGCGCGCATCGAGATCGAGCCGGTGCAGGCGGCTTTCCTCAAGCGCGGCTGGGAGCGGGTCGTCGGCAGCTCCGGCACGGTGCGGGCAATCGGCGAGTGCCTGCAGGAGCACGATCCGCAGAGCAGCGGCGTCAGCGTCGCCGGCCTGGAGCGCCTGCTCGAGGACATGGGCCGCGCCGGCAACGTGCGCGATCTGGGTTACAAGTCGCTCACCGATGAGCGGCGCCCGGTATTCCCGGGAGGCGTGGCGATACTCGGCCAACTGTTCGAAGCGCTCGGCATCGAGCAGCTGCGCATGGCCGACGGCGCACTGCGCGACGGGCTGCTGCATGACATGATCGGGCGCCTCACCGACGAGGATCCGCGCGAGCGCACCGTAAGCTCGATGCTCAAGCGCTACCACGTCGATGCCGACCAGGCGGCGAGGGTCGAGGCGACGGCGCTCGAGTTTCTCGGACAGGTCGCCGGCAGCTGGGAGCTGGACGACCCACAGGCGGAACTGGCGCTGAAGTGGGCGGCGCGCCTGCACGAGATCGGCCTGGACGTCGCGCACAGCGGCTATCACCGGCACGGTGCCTACCTGCTGGAGAACGCCGACCTGCCCGGTTTCGCTCGCGAGGAGCAGCTGCTGCTGGCGCGGCTGGTGGGCGCACATCGCAAAAAACTCTCACTGGCGGGCGTCGAGGATCTGATTCCACCCTGGGACCGGCGCGCGATCCATCTGATCATGCTGCTGCGGCTCTCGGTCCTGCTGCACCGCGGGCGCACCACGACCGCGCTGCCGCCGATCGAGCTCGCGGCGCGCGCTCGCACGCTGGAGCTGCGTTTCCCGGCGCGCTGGCTCAAGGACCATCCGCTCTCGGTCGAGGACCTGCAGCTGGAGATCGACAACCTGCGCGTGCAGGGGCTGAAGCTGCGCGTCTATTCCGGCAACCGCGCGGCCGCGGCGTAGGTCTCGAGCAGCTGCGCCTGTGCGTCCGCGCCCGTGGCCGACTCGGGCAGCGTCGATGCCTGCAGGTAACTGCCGTCGCTTTGCAGCAGCCAGGCGTTGCTGGTGTCCGTCAGGTAGCACTCGAGGTCGGCGCGGATGCGTGAGCGCAGCCGCGTCTGCGTAACGGGGAAGGCGACTTCGACGCGCCGGAAGAAATTGCGCTCCATCCAGTCGGCGCTCGCCAGGTAGAGCTGCGGCCGGCCGGCGTTCTCGAACCAGAAGGCGCGTGAGTGCTCGAGGAAGCGCCCGACGATCGAGCGTACCTGGATGTGATCCGAGATGCCGGGGAGCCCCGGGCGCAGCGCGCATACGCCGCGCACGATCAGGTCGATCTGCACGCCGGCAGTCGAGGCGCGGTACAGGTTCTCGATGGTCTGCGGATCGACGAGTGCATTGAGCTTGGCGATCACGCGCGCGCGCTTGCCGGCGCGGGCGTGGGCGATCTCGCGCTCGATCAGCGCCTGCAGTGATTCGTGCAGCGTGAAGGGCGACTGCAGGAGCCGGCGCAGGCGCGGCGTCTGGGTCAGGCTGGTAAGCTGCAGGAAGATCTCGTGCACGTCGGTGCCGATGGCCTCGTCGCAGGTGAATAGGCCGTAGTCGGTGTAGCTGCGCGATGTGCCCGGGTGATAGTTGCCGGTACCCAGGTGGCAGTAGCGGCGGATGCCGTCGGCCTCGCGGCGCACGATCAGCATGAGCTTGGCGTGCGTCTTGTAGCCGACCACGCCGTACATCACGTGCGCGCCGGCCTCCTGCAGGCGCGTCGACAGCTCGATATTCGCCTCCTCGTCAAAGCGCGCGCGCAGCTCGATGACGACCGTGACGTCCTTGCCCGCCTGTGCCGCGGCCACCAGCGCGTCGACGATGGGTGAGCGATCGCCGGTGCGGTACAGCGTCTGCTTGATCGCCAGTACCGTCGGATCGGCAGCTGCCTGCCGCAGCAGGTCCATCAGCGGCGTGAAGCTCTGAAACGGATGATGCAGCAGCACGTCGCGCTGGCGGATGGCATCGAACAGGTCGTGCGCGCCGCTGAAGCCTTCCGCCAGCCCCGGGGTGAACGGCGTGTACTTGAGGTCGGGCCGCGCCACCAGGTCATAGATCGCAGAGAAGCGGTTGAGGTTCACCGGGCCCGGCACCGAATACCAGTCGCGCGGCTCCAGCGCGAATTGCTGCAGCAGGTAGTTGACCATGTCCTGCGGACAGTCGGCGGCGGTCTCCAGGCGCACGGCCGCGCCGTAGCGACGGTGCGCGAGCTCGCCTTCGAGCGCGCGGCGCAGGTCGTCGACCTCTTCATCGTCGACGAACAGGTCGCTGTTGCGCGTCAGGCGGAACTGGTAGCAGCCCAGCACCTGCATTCCCGTGAACAGCCGGGCGACGAACACCTCGACGATGGTCGACAGGGCGACCAGCCGCTGGCGGCCATTCTCGGCGGGCAGCGTCACGATGCGGGGGAGCGAGCGCGGCGCCTGCACCACGGCCAGCGCACCGTCGCGCCCGAAGGCGTCCTTGCCCGAGAGCCTGACGATGAAATTGAGGCTCTTGTTCTGGATGCGCGGAAACGGCCGCGCCGGATCGAGCCCCAGAGGACTCAGGACCGGCTCGACCTCGGCGGCGAAGTACTGCTCCAGCCAGGCGTGGGTCGCGGCGTCCCCGACCGTCCCGGACAGCAGCTCGATGCCTGCCGCCTGCAGCTCGCCGAGCAGCATGCCATTCAGAACGCCGTACTGATCCCCGATCAGCCGCAGCGTGCGCTCATGGATCGCGCCGAGCTGCTCGGGGATGCTGAGGGTGTCCGGCGCCGTCTGGGCCGAACCCAGCTCGAGCAGCTGCTTGAGTCCGGAGACCCGGATCTCGAAGAATTCGTCCAGGTTGGAGGAGCAGATGCAGAGGAAGCGCAGCCGCTCGAGCAGCGGCACCCGCGAGTCCCGGGCCAGCGCCAGCACGCGGGCATTGAACTCCAGCGCCGCAAGCTCGCGGTTGATGAAGTTTTGCGGGGCCCTGAATTGCGGTTGGTCCAAGCGGCGGCGCTCGCACGGGGGTGGGGATCCTCATTGTAGCCACAGCGCCGCGGCCGCTGTGTTACAGCCTTGGGCGGCCGCTTTGCTGCTAGAGTAATGCGCCGGCACAAGGCTACGGAGCACAGCTCCCACAGGGGTTCAGAGCGGATTTCATGGCGAAGATCACCGTTTCAGCGGCCGAGCAGATGGCCGAGCTGCAGCGCGGCGCGGCGGAGGTGCTGACGCTCCCCGATCTGCAGAAAAAGCTCCAGCGGGGCGAGCCGCTGCGCGTCAAGGCCGGCTTTGATCCGACCGCGCCCGACCTGCACCTGGGCCACACGGTTCTCATCAACAAGCTGCGCCAGTTCCAGCAGTTCGGCCACGAGGTCACCTTCCTGATCGGTGACTTCACCGGCATGATCGGTGATCCGAGCGGCCGCAATGCCACGCGTCCACGGCTCACGCCCGAGGAGATCCAGGGGAACGCGCGCACCTACGAGCAGCAGATTTTCCGCATCCTGGATCGCGAGCGCACCCGCGTCGATTTCAATTCGCGCTGGTTCGGGGCCATGAACGCCGCGGGCTTGATCGAGATCGCCGCGCGCGCGACCGTGGCACGCATGCTGGAGCGCGACGATTTCAGCAAACGCTTCAAGGCCAATCAGCCGATCGCGCTGCATGAATTCCTCTACCCGCTGGTGCAGGGCTACGACTCGGTGGCGCTGCGGGCCGACGTGGAGCTGGGCGGGACCGACCAGAAATTCAACCTGCTCGTCGGCCGCCAGCTCCAGGAGCACTACGGCCAGGAGCCGCAGGTGGTGCTGACGATGCCGTTGCTCGAGGGGCTCGACGGCATCAACAAGATGTCCAAGTCGCTCGGCAACTACGTGGGCATCACCGATGCGCCCGATGAGATGTTCGGCAAGCTGATGTCGATCTCGGATGAACTGATGTGGCGCTACTTCGAGCTGCTGTCCTTCCGGCCCCTGGCGGAAGTGGCCGCCCTGCGCGCCGCCGTCACCGCCGGGCGCAACCCGCGCGACGTGAAATTCGAGCTGGCGCAGGAGATGGTGGCACGCTTCCACGACATTGCGGCGGCGCAGCAGGCGCAACGGACTTTCATCAGCCGCTTTGCCGACAAGGTCCTGCCCAGCGACCTTCCGGAAGTGCCCCTGGCGTGCGCGCCGGGAGAGGGGGGAGTGGCGCTGCTCGCGGCGCTCACCAGTGCCGGGGTGGCGCTTGCTGCCAGCCGCGGCGAGGCCCGCCGCAAGGTCGCCGAAGGGGCGGTGCGTGTCGATGGCGCCAAGGTGACGGATCCGCAGTTGCGGCTGGCCGCGGGCGGCAGCTACACCCTCCAGGTTGGCCCCCGCCGCTACGCTCGTGTCGCGGTGCAAAAATAGCTTCAGTAACAAGACGATAGTTGCCGTGGCCGCTTATTTTCGGCCAAGCGTTGACAGCCACCATCCCCGCCCTATAATGCGCGCCCTCAGCAGACTGCGCCGCCCAGCGACGGAGGCGTGGTACCAACGTTCGTGCGTATGTTGACGGGGAGAGCCGCAGGGCTATACTCCTCGGCCCTTTCTTCGGCCCCAGTGACCGAAGTGCTCTTTAAAAATTTGGCAGGTAATTTGTGTGGGGACTCGCGTCGATTGTGTTCTTTTGAATGCAAGATGACCGAGTGACCAAAAGTCCAGCGATGGGCCTTTGATTCACTCTTTTAGTTGAAAGCTCAAAGCTATCAAGTGAAGAGTTTGATCCTGGCTCAGATTGAACGCTGGCGGCGTGCTTAACACATGCAAGTCGAGCGGTAACAGGCGTAGCAATACGTGCTGACGAGCGGCGAACGGGTGAGTAATGCTTCGGAATCTGCCTGATAGTGGGGAATAACTAACCGAAAGGTTAGCTAATGCCGCATACGTCCCCTCTTCACAACGGAGAGGCGAGAAAGCGGGGGATCGCAAGACCTCGCGCTAACAGATGAGCCGAAGTCGGATTAGCTAGTTGGTGAGGTAACGGCTCACCAAGGCGACAATCCGTAGCTGGTCTGAGAGGACGACCAGCCACACTGGGACTGAGACACGGCCCAGACTCCTACGGGAGGCAGCAGTGGGGAATATTGGACAATGGGGG
>Ga0209488_10000042_pt1 | contig 87032 bp, 61 predicted proteins | sample Rivendell_Oct201_8_FD_188349 | JGI IMG/M metagenome (GOLD analysis project Ga0209488, IMG submission 188349) | Vadose zone soil microbial communities from the Eel River Critical Zone Observatory, Northern California, USA -... | ecosystem: Environmental > Terrestrial > Soil > Vadose zone >...
GTAAGCGTACCGTGAGTCACGTATAGCGAATCTGGACGGGCCCCTTCATCCTTCACATTTGGCGAATCCATGCCGAGCGGAGGATCGATGGGAGCAGCACAGTCTACCGAGAAATTGGTGACGTTGAAAAGCGGGCGGACGCGAGTGTTCCGTTCCAAGCAGGAGCGGCGCCAGATCGTTGAAGAGACTTTGAAGCCTGGGGCTTCTGTCGCGCTGGTAGCGCGAACTCACGGGGTGAATGCCAATCAGCTGTTCGCGTGGCGGCGGATGTATCGTGGCGGCCAATTGGAAAGCGGCACTTCAGCATCATTGTTGCCAGTCCAGATCTCGGATGCCGTTGCAGATCCAGCGCAGCGGCGAGGAAAACCCAAACTCGTACGACGCGGCCTCATCGATATCGATTTGGGTCACGCGAGGGTGCGCATCGAAGGTGTCGCCGATCCGGAGTGCGTGCGCGCGGCGCTGCAAATCCTGCTGCGATGATTGCGCTGCCAACCGGGACACAGATCTGGATCGCTGCCGGTGTCACGGATCTGCGGCGTGGTTTCACAGGTCTGAGTGCCACCATACAGACGGCCTTGAAAGAGAATCCGTTTTCCGGTCACGTCTTTGTCTTCCGTGGACGACGTGGCGATCTGATCAAACTGCTCTGGTTCGATGGGGACGGATTGTGTCTATTTTCGAAACGATTGGAGCGCGGACGTTTCATCTGGCCGCAGGCCACCGACGGCACAGCGTTGCTGACGCGGGCCCAACTTTCGATGCTGCTGGAGGGTATTGATTGGCGCCGGCCACAGCGCACGCAGTTGCCAGAGGTGTCGGTGTAAAAGCTCTCTCAATAGAGACCAGAGTTGTCCTCAGATCGATGCACTGTGTGTCGCATGACACGAGTCGAAGCAATACTTCCGGATCTGAATGTGCTGGATGTGGATGCATTGAAGGCTCTGGTGATCGAAAAGCACACCGCGCTGATTTCCCATCAGAACGAAATCGAAAGTTTGCAGCTGCTGATCATGAAACTAAAGCGGATGCAGTTTGGCGTCAGCTCCGAGCGGATGGCTCGCCACATCGATCAGCTGGAACTGCGGTTGGAGGATCTGGAAATCCATCGCGCCAGCCGGCCCGTGCCGGCGGTATTGGAATCTCTTATTCCGCTGCGTAAACCTGCACGCCGTCCATTGCCCGATACGCTGCCGCGGGAGACCGAAACTCTGGAACCGGAAGAGAAGGCCTGTCCGGATTGCGGTGGAACGCTGGGTAAATTAGGCGAGGATGTGTCGGAAACCCTGGAATACGTTCCTGCCCGCTTCAAGGTCATCCGCACGGTGCGTCCCAAGCTCAGCTGCAATCGCTGCGACCGCATCGTGCAGCAACCGGCGCCGCACCGGCCGATTGATCGTGGCCTGGCAGGTCCCGCGCTGCTGGCTCATGTGGTGGTCTCCAAATATGCCGATCATCTCCCGCTCTACCGGCAATCCGATATATACGAGCGTGAAGGAGTCGAACTGGAGCGCTCCACCCTGGCCGGTTGGGTTGGCGGCGCCAGCCGCACGCTGGAGCCACTGGTCGAAGCGATTCGGCAATATGTCGTCGAAGCAAAGAAACTGCATGGGGACGATACGCCGGTTCCCGTCCTTGCTCCCGGCAACGGCAAGACGAAAACCGGACGATTATGGACCTACGTGCGTGATGACCGGTCTGCGGGCAGTACTGCAGCTCCCGCGGTGTGGTTTGCGTATTCCCCGGACCGCAAGGGTGAACATCCGGCCAATCACCTGGCCAATTTCCGCGGCACATTACAGGCGGATGGATATGCTGGATTCAATCGGCTGTACGAAACCGGATCGGTTATCGAATCGGCGTGCTGGGCGCACGTCCGACGCAAGTTCCATGATCTGTTTGAAGCGCACGCCTCGCCGATCGCCAAGGAAGCACTCGAACGCATCGCGACTTTGTATGGAATCGAAAAGGAAATCCGCGGCCGTCCTCCGGATGAGCGACAGAAAATCCGCAACGACCGGTCGCGGCCGATATTGGAATCCATGCAGGAGTGGTTCAAGGCCTCATTGTCGAAACTTTCACGAAAGTCCGACGTGACGCTGGCGATCCACTATGCGCTGGGGCGTTGGCCTGCCTTGTTACGTTACTGCGGTGATGGCAATCTGGAAATCGACAACAACGCGGCCGAACGAGCACTGCGTGCCGTCGCTCTGGGACGGAAGAACTACCTGTTTGCGGGATCCAATGCTGGAGGCGAACGCGCTGCGGCAATGTACAGCCTGATCGGAACAGCGAAACTCAACGGCCTCGATCCGGAAGCGTATATGACTCACGTCCTGGCTCGCATCGCCGACCATCCGATACGACGCATCGAAGAACTGCTGCCTTGGAACGTCGAACTGCAACGAACTACTGAAATGGCTCAAACGGCCTGACGTGAGTAGTGTCCACAACTCGGAGTAGTGGACACTACTCCGACTCTCAAATAGTCAACACGGTTAGAACCGGACGCTTACCTTCCATCAGGCATTAGAAGTAATCAATGACGAGCGGAACGTGAGGCTTAAGATCGGTGGGCGAAATTCTGAGACGGCAGGCACCATCCCGTAACCTGTGACCAATGTAACGTCCATCTACTAAGGACTCGAGTAGCAGGCATTTTGCCAGAAATACGCGCAGCCCTTCTTCGCTCAAGAGTTTTAAGCCATAGAAATGAAAGGATCTGCCCGAATTGAGGAGAATCCCATTTGGTTGGCCGACTCGTCTGGTCAGCTCGATCTTCACACTGCGAGCTTGCTCCGGCGAAGGCCTACAACGAAAGTCCATCATTGCAAGATGTCTTGTAGAACCGTCAATAAGTTGGATTTTTGAGGAGAGCGCCACAGCAAATCCAGGCTCAACTTTGTCCAAGAACTCGTCCAAGAAAGTCGTGGTAAGTTCTGCCCTGTCGATTTGAGTTTCCCGATCGTAGGACTGGTCTTGTCGAAGCAATTCATTAACTGATGTCTCATTCAAAAGCGCGTCGGGATCCCTTAAAACTGGCGTGGACAACCGCTCGTCTATTGATTGTTGAACTTTGTAGGTAACAAGAGTCAGAGACGAGATTATTTTGTTGGATTCGACAAGACCAACAAGTGTTTGTGATGCGGTGTTCCCTCTTTTCAAGGCTGCAGGAGGCTGAAGAGAAAGCTCTGTCTCGTGACCTATTGTTAACGATACGGGCATTTCCTTAGGCTGGCGTTTTCGTAGGCCCAGTGTTTTTACAGCCCTTTCAAGTTGGTTTGTGGCAGGGCCGATTGCAGATTCCCAATTATCATTTGTCGGTCGATTGTACAAAGCCGTAGTAATACCTGACAGGTCAGACAGGATCTTTAGCTCGGTATCCCGCGCTTGCACAAAGAAAACTCGATCTTGACCGAGAATGCCAAGAAAAATACCCGCCTCGAAAATCGTATTGTCCCGCGGGGAGGCTTGCTCCTTGCCACGGCTGTTGGTTATGTCGTCAGGAAGTAATAGAAACACTGCGAAATCGAATCTAGGAGCATTATTCAACAACGTCTCAAGGCTGCTCCTTGTGAGTTGCTGGAAAAATCCATGTGTCCACAGCGTTACCAGAGCCGTATCTCGAAGATTGTTCTGGATTGCCTTGGCGGCAATTTCTCCTTCCCTTGAACAACCAACAAAAACCTCTGGAAGATTATGCATTGGCTCTAATCGTGATTGCCTCTTCTACCCAGGCCCCGATATTGTCCTTGATGCACTTGTATACGTCAGTACTGAGCACGCCCGGTGGATCGTATAGCTTCACAACCGTTGAGAGCAGTTTCGTGCCGTTCTGCAGGGACACTTGGTCGAATGGATTCGCTCCATACGTTCCATAGTTTCCTGCTGTGTCCTTAAGGTTGTGTATTCGTATGCCGACAACTCCCTTCCCGGCATTCCATGACGCCAGAATCTCGTGGATAACCCACTTCCTGCTAGCGGTCTGACCGCCGACAAGTACGACAGCGCAGGACCTGCCCACAAGTTGATCAGCGATCCACTTTTCGATCGCCTTATCTCCGCCTTTCTTGACCGTCTCCCAGTCGTTGTCGGAACAAGGCGTGTTTCCTTCGAGGGTTCCCATATTCCTAACTTGCGAGGCACGCCATGCGTCTATGTCGTAGTGGAAACTGAAGAATACCTTCCTGGCCATCTGTCACTCCTTTTCCATCTCTTCAGGTTGGCTACGACTTGTATAGCGTTGGATCGTTCCTGAGCTTTTCAACCAGCGCGACTACTCTGGCCGAAACCTGTTGTACGCTGCCCTTCTTCCCGAGATCCTGAAAGAGGCGCTTATAGCCGTGCGGATAATATTCGGCAAAGTTACCCAGAACGCGCCTATGAAGCTCGGCGGCTTTACTCCCGGTACACCCAACGGGCACGACTGCCAGGTGCTTCGCGGATGACATCACGAATTCCTCTTCCATGCCGTCTGCCGTCACCACGCGGCCGGAAGAGTCCTTCTTGTTTCCGAACAAGAATACGGCGATCCCGGCGCGAGCCAGCATATCCTCTCTGTAGGCCTTCCATCGCCGTTTCCGCTCAGTCGCTTCCGATATCGCAATGGGAAACGGGCGCAAGACTATGCGGTCGTCGATGACCTGCGTTCCCTCACGTTCGAGCTCAGCTAGAATTCCGTTTACGACAAAGGGACCAACGCCCTGACCGAAACCTGAGACGACGCCAAAGCCGGCCGCCACGAAGCGGCTGGAGAGTTCCTGAATCAGTTCCTGTGCCGTAGATTCCTCCCAGGGCGAATAGTCTGCAGCGCTGCCAGAGACGAAGACGCGCGCCATCTGGTAGCGATGTAAAATCCGTTGCAGCACTTCTGTATATTGTGAGTAGTCTTCAACGAGAATTCCGATGATGCCATAACGTTTGAGATCGTTGACCTGCAAGTTCTGCCGGGCTTCCGCATAATGAAAATCTGCCACCTTGTTGAAGTCATTGCGTTGCACCCTACGCAGCAGGCAGTAGTGGGTTCGACTGTTTTCTCCCAAAAGGAGACGAATGCGGCTCAGGATGTAACTCAGGTTTGGATCGTTAAAGCTGAAACCCAGGAACAGAAACGTCTTCGAGACAAGATCACCCTGAAGCGCCATCGAAAACAAGTGCCGAGTTGTTGCATACGATTCATAGTCATCCTTCGTAACAACGGCCTTGTCCGGCTGTGACGCGTCCCCGTGCATTTTGTACACTACCGCGTCCCGCCGGGGCATCGTCGTTGCGAGGTTCTCCACCGTCACTTTCACATCGGGCGTCTTCCCCATCTGTCTAAGCGACTCCTCGACTAAGGGATCGTAATTGGTTGTCCAGTAGGTGCGTATCGGGAGGGAACTCAGAATTTTGTGATTCTTGGTCAATTTCGCTCGTGTCGAAAACTCGTGAATCAGGGCCTGATTAATTTGATGGCGGCTGCGTCGTTCGTTCACATGAAATTGAGCCAATGTGATGAGGTCTTCCTCCTTTTTCACATCGAGACCGATATCCCGGGCAATGTTCTTGAGCAATCCTTTCCAGTCCACCATGCCTGCCGGAATCGATAGACCCGCGCCCACGAAAACCGCGGCATTTTGATCGTGCAGCGCTTGGACGTAAGTATCGATAAACGAGTCAATTAGAGAGGTGGCCAATCAGCTCCTTTATTATCAGCGGCTTGGAAACTGGGACGGTAACATATAGTCACGGAAAAGTTCCAGCAGGTTTTATATTCCCTTCCGCGCAACCAGACACATCCTCGCATCGTTGCAGAAGGCTCAACTAATTCGGCGCAGGTATGGCGAACAGCTTCGCGAAAGGAAACTGTGGAATAAATGAGGGACGGCCCGGACGGGATGATCGTTTACAGTGCGAAAGTGCCCTGACGCAATCAAGCGGCTGTTATGGTGCCGATTCCCGAGATCGGACCATGAGAATAAATATGCGGAGAGAACATCGTGGGAATGTTTATTGAATCTTGGCAATTAAGTGTGCGCGTTCGAAGGATGGGACGGCTGCACGTTTTGTTCTTCTGACTTTTTTTCGAATCGTTTTAGCCATCGGCTTCTCTTGCGTCCAAATCGTCGAACAGCCTCACGCAATTCCTCGTTCTATTCCGTAACGGAAGCCAACTGTTCAGGTGTTATTGTTTGGCCCCGTACGGGCGTGATTCTCGGGGGCTGCAGCCACATATTCCCGCGGACAGAAGTCGGCCCCGAATTCCGTCGCAGAGAGATGACTGTTCGCCCTATGCGGAGCCCCCGAGAATTTGAGTTGCTAAGCGGGCTAATTGTTGGCGTGAAGGAACAATCCGAGCTTGGCGGTGGCTCGGAAATACGGGATCGGGTCGAGAGACTTCAGGGCCGAAGTGAAGGCGTTCGAAAGCGACCACATCGTCCGAGGAGCGAACTCCTCGTGGCCGGGAGTGAAGTAGTTCCGATGGACATCCCGGACCAGATGCCGGGGAACCTCGAGATTGTCTTCGACGAACGCCCTGTAGATGACCAATTTCGCCTGCTCATCGGTGATCTGGCGGGAACGCCAGGTCTCGACTTGCTCACGGAGGGGATCAAAAGCCCGTTGAATGCGGTCCACCCCGATTGACAGAGAATCCGGAATCGAAAAATTCTTCGAATGCTTCGCAAGAACCGGCGTGAATTCACCCTGGAATGCCAGGTTATCGCAAACGAAGACCCGGTATCCGACCGTGAGGGCCAAACGCATCGACTTGTCATTCGCGTTGCGGATGCCAATTGCAAAACGGCAACCATCGAACGCAGACTCCAGATCCAGCACACCGAACATCCGCATCCCGTCGGGCGAAACCGCGTACTCATCCCGAACGACGCTGATGTAGCGGAAGCCCAAAGCCTCCACTAAAGCATCGACGACTTCCGAATGAGGGATCGGCTTGAACGTCTTCGTTCCCTCCGGAGCGGCGATCATTTTCAGTTCTTCGCGCGACACCTTGGCGGTGCCGCAGTGGGCTATTAACGTTGCTTCAGACATACATTTTTCCTTTCGTTGAATGATTGTTGTGGGTCGTTAAGCTGCAGCGCGGGCTTTCTTGCGCTTCTTTAGTTCCTTCGCGCCCGATTGGCGCGCCGGTTCGTTCTTCAATCCATCTCGGACTTCTTTGACATCGACGCCGTAAACGTCCGCAAACTTGAGCATCGTTTCGGCCTTTCCGGATCCGTACGTCGATACCATCAGCTCCTCCGCGATGGCCATGGACACCATGAGCCGACCGAGTTCGATCGGCGTCGCCTTCTCGATCAACCGATCGCCACATTGCTCGACCGATTCGCGAGGCACTTCGTGCGAAGCGGCCTTCAACATGGCTCGCTTCGAATCGCCACCGACTCGCCGCCACATCGCACGCGCTACAATCCGCGTTACCCTGTGATCGGGGAGCGAATTGACCTTCCCGACGATTTCCGAAAAGAGCTTCTGCCGGAACGTCTTTTCGATTTTGTGCTTCTTTCTGGACGCCGCGGCCGAACCATCGCCGCCGGCTTCAACCTGTCGGGCCTGCAGTCCGTGTTTCGGACAATCCTTGTTACGGCAAACGAACGTGGTCTTCCCCCTGTCGTTTCCATCGACCAGGACTGCTCCTTCGGCCGACTCGCACCTGTCCCCTTTGCTCCAGATTCTTCGGCACGTTGCGTCGGTCTGCACCGGCGAATCCTTCTTGTGGTTGGACGTGTATTCCGAAAACGCGAGCAACCCCGGATGGGAGTCGAACCGCTTCTGGATGTGCGCCTGCATCTTCTTTTCGAAGCAACCGCGATCGGTACAGATGTCGTGCTGCATGTCCGTGAACAACGATGGATTCGAACCGGTCCGCTTCGGACATGCCGAACACCCACCCGCCTCGGGGACAAGTTCCGCGTCGTCGAGCGCCCACGGAACGTTGCCAAGATCCAGATAGAGGTATCGACGCACGTAGTCGCTCAGTTCCCGCACCGAAACGGGCTCGTCCTGGTGCGTAAAGAGATGATTGGCCAGAATGTCCTTCTGCTGTTTCTTGTCGAGCCTGGCAAGTATCACGGCGTGCCCAAAACCGATTCGGTCTCCGAGAAACAGCTTCTGGGCTTCCTTGATGAGGTCGTTCAGCTTCAGCCGTTGGTAGACATAAGCTTCGGACTTGGCGATCCTGACCGACAACGTGGTCACGTCGTAGCCGCCATGGTCCAGCAACTCTTTGAAACCGATGGCCTCATCGAGCGGATGAACGTCCTGGCGTTGGAGATTTTCAACATGGAGGATTTCGAAATACTCTGGATCCTCCATCTCGCGTACCTGGACGGGGACGGTCACGAGACTGAGCTTCTTCGCGGCCTCAAACCGTCGATGACCCGCCGCAATCTGGAACTTCCCTGCTTCCGGCATCGGCCGAACGAGCAATGGAGTCAGGATTCCGTGAGTCGAGATGCTCGCCATGAGTTCCGCGTCTTCAACCTTGCTCCCATGCCGGCGCGGATTGCTGGTCGATGGCTCGATCACATCCAGCGTTAACTCTGTAAATCGCATACTGTGTTCCTTTCTTGTGTTGGTTACTAACGATCAAAAAACAGCGGCGCCGGCATGAAGACACACCGGCACCGCCATGTTTCTCAGAAGCTGCGTTCCCCGCCCTTTGCATACAAGGGGACCGTCCGCCCCGTGCGGAGCTTCCGAGGAATTCAAAATGTGGATTTCAGTGGGTTCAAAAAGGCAGGAGGCGTTCGCTTAGATGCTGGAGCAGCGTCGGCGAAACTGGCAGTCGTGGCAGGCCCAGCCGAAGTTGGGATAGAAGCTTTCGCGTTCGATCGCTTGAAGGATCTCTTGAATCCATCGAACGAGACGCCCGTAATCCTGAGGGGATTTATTGGCATAGATCTGCTGGAACCCGGGGGACTTCGTCTTGACCAGGACGTCGTAGCGGATTAGGGTCTTCGTATCGGTCGTTCGAAAACCGAGGCGGTTCAGCGCATACGCGTAAATCAAACCGTCGAGTTGGCTTTCGGCCTGGGAATCCGCATAACGCTTGGACGCGGTCTTGAGTTCCGCAACGATCAGAGTACCTTCGTCGTCGGATTCGATCAGATCGATGATCCCGACGAGCGATACGTCCAACGGGTCGCCGGTGATTGGATCCGTCATGACGATGGCGAACGGATACTCCACCGCCTCCACCTTTCGCGGCCGAACCTCGTCGTAGAACTTCTGGAGAAGCGCTTTCCCGAGAGCAAGATGGGAATCCGCGGATGTCTTGCCCTTAAACGACATCCGGTGTCCGACGGTGGCCCTCCCCCATGCCAATTCGAACTCGCGTGTGATGAAGCCGAGTTCGGGTTTGGATCCGGTTTCCTTGATCGCCCGATAGAACGCCGCAACCGCTCCGTGCAGTGCGATACCGAATGGCAAAGCTGCCGGCAGGAACTCCGGCATCGCGCCCATCACGTACTGGAAGTAGAACTTTCGGGGACAGATCAGATACGTCTGGATTTGAGACTTCGAAATCCGGAGCAACGAGGTCCACTTACGTGGTGAGGTGTGATTCTCAATCACCGTGACCTCCCTGGAGATGCTGGATGACTGCGGACGCTTCCCTCTTGGTGAGGAAGTCCGGCAGTTTCCCAAACATTTCCTGCGAGAAGTCCCGAACCTGCTTGTTCGACCATTCCCGCGCTTTGGCCAAAGAGAAGATCGCGGAGAGTTGTCTTGCGGTCAGGCGTCCGGTGCCGGAGTCGTTCCCTTCCGCGCCATTGGAATGGCGCGCTCCGTTTCCGTTGCCGTTCCCGTTTCCGGACGGAGGCCCACCAAAGTAAAGATGCAATCCGACTCCGAACAGCGTGGCGCACTTTTTGAGGCAATCCGTCGCAGCCGCCTTCAGATCATCTCCAAGGGAAATGATCGAATTGTCTTTCTTAGCCCTCGTGATCCTGGATTTCCCGAACTGACTCTTCGCGACTCCCTGCGCCGTCAGTTTCCCGAGAACGACAACTTCGTCGTCATAGATCCGGTGATCCTGGATGTCAAAGATCCATTCTGCTTCGAAGCATTCGTTGAGCCGCTGGATTACAGCGCAACCTTCGACGTAATCGAACACGTCTCCATCTGTGCCCTGCCTGCGCTTGATCTGTTCGGGCATAAACGGCTTTTCGAGGATTTCTCGATTCATAACGTTCTCCTTTCGGTTTTGTTCTGGAAGAATTTCACAACGTAACTTCCGACCAACATGTACTGGCTGGCGGCGATGAACTGGCGGTATTCCCTGCTGGCGTGGTATTGAAGGCAATCCTGACGGCACGGCCAGTCCGTCACATGAACCACCATCCTTCCACCTTCTTCAGCGAGGATCGAGTGCCTGATCAAGGACGGAAGGTCTCGGGCGTGATCCTGCATTTTGTTAACGAGTTCGTTGACGTTGTCATCGGTGATTGCTTCGCCGATGAGCATGTGGGTGTAGTAATTCATGAGCGGTTCTCCTTTCGTTTTGGTTTGTTGTTAATTCAAGCGGTCTGGCACGGAAATGGCGGGACGGTCGTATAATGCAGAGGAGTCCACACGAGCAGCAGGAGTGCACCAATGAAGACAAACATCGCGATTGAACTACCCGAAGATGTTGTTCGCGTGCTCCGGGAGAGGTGGGGCGTTCTCTCGCAACACACGGTCGAAACTCTTGCCATCGAAGGCTATCGAACGCAAACGCTGTCGCCGGCTCAGGTCCGGCGAATGCTCGGATTCCAGACGCGCATGGAGGTCGATGCCTTTCTCAAACAGCACGGTGTTTATCGCAATTACACCGAGGAAGATCTGGACCGGGATATTGAGACGCTCCGTCAACTGCAACAGCAATGACTGTTGTCTCCGATACGACGCCGCTCAATTACCTAATATTGATCAGCCAGATTGATTTACTCCCTCGCCTCTATGGACAAGTTATCGTTCCCACAACCATCGCTATCGAACTACAACATCTCCGCGAACCTGCGGCTGTTCGGACGTGGATTGAAAGCCCACCAGCCTGGCCGGAGATTCGTAATTTCGATGTAGCTGAAGCTAAGGTTACTGGCGGAATCCCACAGGCGTTTTACAGAAGATCAGAAGACGAAAGCATTTCGGTCGATCCTGAAGGAGGGTCGCATGACGGCGGCCGGGGTTGTACTGGAAATATATGTTCAGCCGGCCTTGAACGTGTAGTGGAAATATCGGCACAAGAACACTCACGGCGCTGCCCGTCCGATAAACTAAGCGCGGAGTGTCCGAATCGATTTGACTTCGCTTCCACACACCCGTAGCGGTGTTGCCCGCTGACCCGCCAAGGCCTCCGACTCACTTCCCTTGATCGTGCGGTACCACGCACGCTGCGATCGCCTTAACGCTATTACCGGCCAAATCGACCGCTGTTGCAACGAGTGTATATGTTCGATCTCCCGATTCTCCCGAACGATCCGCACGAAGCTGAACGCCATAAGCGCCAGACACACTCGAAGTTATCAGGACATCGGGATCTTTGGGATCAGATACCTGATTGCTGGTTCCGGTCACTTTGAATGATCCAGGCGCAATTCCGGACAGCGCATCAGTTGCTGAGACTGTGGCGACCTGAACAAATTTGTGATTTGGCGGCCAGAGGCTGCAGCCTAGCAAAGGCATTTCGGAAATGCCCGGCGGGGTCTTGTCGATTTTGATCGTGGTCGAGACCGAACTAGAAAGCCCAATGCCATTGGTCGCCGAACATGTCAGAGCGACGCCTGCCGAATCCGATGTGAGCACTATCGGGGCGCAACCGGAAGAAGTTGCAGTCCCAGATTCCGGATCACCGATGTTCCAACTGACGGACACGTCGCTTCGGTACCATCCATTCATTCCCAAGGTCCCAGAAATCTGAGGAACGATGGCAGGCGGAGTCGTGTCGACGATATTTACTGTCGTTGTTACTTCTGCAGTGGTTTTTGAACTCTCCAAATTGCGAGTACGATCACGCGCAATGCTGTAGAACCCGTAGGTATGGTTGGACAACCCCGTAAAAGTAGCTGCGGTGGCCGTCGTATTTTGCTGCCAGATGGTGAACGCTTCCCCATTATCCGACACATAAATGGAAAAATCCTGAATGCCAGACCCTGCATCCGTTCCATCCCATTTCACTGGAAAACTCGACCCATTCTGAGTCGACGCAAGAGGAAGTACATGACTCGTCGGTTTTGTATCGTCGATTGTGTTCAACCATTCCGGCGTCAGTATTGCAGCACTGTTGTCAAACACGATCGATGCGGTATTGCGGATCTGAGTGCCAGTTGACCGCACGCTTTTAGGCATGACAGTGAAGAACACGCTTCCGCCAATGCCCGGCGGTAGGAACCCTGCCAATGGGTCTGTTGGCGGAAGTCCTGTGGCTGGATCAAGAGACGCAAATCGCCACGTCAAGAGACCCGTGGTTTTGTTCAGACTCGCTTCAATTTTCACAAGGAGGTTCTGAGCGGGACGCATGTCGACGGTAGTCGTATCGGCCGAAAGCCATGGCTTTGGCACAGCCTGCGCTGTCCCAAATAAAATAGGCCCCAGATTGAACGTATCGAGATCCATATTGAATGCATCGAGTTGGTCTGAGATCACGACATCCTGTGCCGGCGCGGATGCAGCGTCCTTGTTTTCAAAGAACACTGAATATCGGAGCGGCTCATCACGCGCGATGTATTGGGTTACACCGAAGCCCCTGGAGCCGATCTTGTCATTCGGATCCTGTGACGTTACGGGTGACACTGTGAGCTGTTGGCTATCTATCTTCCTGAACACATCGACGCACGTGGAGAAGAAAAGGAGGTTTATCGCCCCGAAGCCATTCTTCGCAATGTTTAGCGGGGCTTGCAACGGATAGCCATTCCCTTGTGTACTGATAAAGTATTGTCTCAGTACACCGATCATCACCTGGTAGCCGGATACAACTGTACCAGCGCTAAAATTCGGACCTGTGCCTTGATTAAATTGATAAAGGGCGTTCGTATAGTTCTGCGCGATGTTCAATAGAACTCCTGATGCTGGACTGACAAGACCACTTGCCCCGAAGCCATAGCTCACAATATTCGCGATGCAAAGGAGGGCTTGAGGATCTCCGCTGGCACCCATTGCGCTTAGCTGCGATAGGTATGGCGGATTAAGCCACGCTTGGAGTGTGAAAGGCGCAAGTGCGGAACTGATTCCCAATCTGATTGGAAGTACGCCCGAGGAACCAGCTGTGAGTTTGGGAACGACTAGCGGTATAACGTTCGTACTTGGGGGGTCTGTTTCAAATGGCAGCGTGGCATCGGTTGAAATTCCTAGTTCAACTTGGACTTCTTTTGGTAGTTCGACCCAGAGCGGCACGTCTCCTGTATCGATGTTTCCGCGGTTTCCGTAAACAACGTAATAGGTCTGGTCCCTTCCAATCCGAATTGTCTCCCGTCCGATGATGTCCACCCAAATCTCTGGTGCGCCGCCCTGCTCGACCGTGAATGCTGCTGGAAGAGACAAGGAAGTGTTATCAGGATTCGTGATCACGAGCGTTCGGAGACCAGCAGTAGCTCCGGTGAGATCGAACGTTATGCGGAATCCGTTTGCGATTGTGGTGTTGGTTCCTATAATGTCGGGTCCAGAGCCGGTAAGTTTCACCGTTGAGCCATTTTGAAGCCCACTTCCGAGAATCTCTGCAGTCACGATTCCGGCATTTCCGCCATGGTTTGGAAACATACCTTGAATCGAAAGTTGCCCTCCCAATCCAAAGCTGAACTTGGCTACAAAGGCGTCTCCTGTACCACGCATGTTCGGCTGTAAAGCTAGTCTCACTGGAAAGTCCGAGGAACTTGTCCTCCCGGCGATATATGCATTTCCGAATTGGTCGACTGCGATACTTGTTCCCGCGTCGTCTCCATGACCGCCTAAATAAGTAGAGTAGAGGAGGGCAGAGCCATTCGCATTCAGTTTCAGGAAAAAGGCGTTTGAGAAATCATGGCTAGGCCCGAGGAATGCCGATTGAAATGCATCAGAAGTGACCGGAAGCGTGAGAACGCTGACGCTACCCGTGAGAAAAGCGCTTCCAAAGGCGTCGATCGCTATGGAACTGCTGTGTACCCCTTCTGAGGAACAGGCGTGGGCATCAAGACAAGTCGCTCCCAAATACGTCGAATAAAGCAAATTCGAACCGGTCGGATTCAGCTTGGTGACGAAACTCGCAAAGCTGTTACCTAAATTAAATGGTGTGTCCGTTTGGAACGCTCCGGGGGTGACCGGAAAGCTGTAGGAAGAAGTGGCGCCGGTAGCAAAGGCATTGCCCGTGTCATCAACTGCGATCGCAATTCCGGAGCTTCCAAACGTGTCTCCGATATCAACTCCGCCCAAATATGTCGAGTAGATCAAGGATTGCGATCCACTCAACGAGGGGTCGAGTTTTGCAACGAATGCGTTAGGAGCGGCCGGACAAACAGGGCCAGTTCTTTGAACGCACGGAGGTTGCGTTGTGGAGAACGCTCCTGGTGTGACGGGGAAGCCACTGTAGGCGGAACCAGTCACGTAGACTTTTCCGAATGTGTCGACAGCGATCCCTGAAATACCGGAACTAGCTATCGTACCCGTGGGTGTTGGGCTCCCCAAATATGTGGAATAGAGGAGCGAGAGAGGCCCGAACGTGGCTTTCGTGTCAAATATCGAGATAAATCCTGATGGTTGTACAACCAGAGAAGGCTGGTATGCATTGGAAGTCGTCGCTAGATTGCCGGCCATCGACTGACCTCCTAAGTACGCTCGTCCTTGAGAATCTACCGCGATTGCTACGGAAAAAATGTTTCCTGGCAAGCACGTGGAATAGGTAAGTGCATTTCCGCCTGGATTAAGAACGGTAAGAAATCCTGAACTCGGACAGGAACTTGCAAAAGCATTCGATGTGACCGGAAAGTCGGCTCCCGCTCCGACGCCGGCCACATAAGCATTACCGGCAGTATCAACAGCAATTGCATTCGGAAAACCATAAGCAATATAAGTTGAATAGACGAGATCAGAACCATCCGCTTTGATTTTTGTAATAAACGCTGAATACCCGGTAGCTGAGTTGCGGCGAAAGGCTCCTACGGTTGTCGGAAAGTCCGCTGATAATGTATACCCCGTTGTATGCGCTTCGCCCGATGGCCCAACCGCTATGCCTGTTGCCACTTCGAAGTTTCCAGAGAAGCGACCATCGCCGGCTGACCCACCAAGAAAAGTGGAATAGAACAAAGTTGGATCTATTACTACGGCGAATTGACTGTTATGGTTCAGCACTCTGAACCTGTAGGAAGTCGCGCTGGTAAGCTCAAATTCGCCGTCCACGTCAATTTGTCGGCCGCCTATTGATTGAAAGATTCTCGGTTTCCCCTCACGTAGTTTCCCAAAGTCGGTATTAATCTCTAAGGAACCGTCTTTGGCGACAGCCAATCCTTTTATACCGTTGTATCTAATCTGAACCAGGTTAGGATTCCCACCGGAGCGAACTAAGAACTCCTGCTCCAGGTCAGGACCATTGGCGAAGATTCGTAAGTCTATTCCTGGCCACACATCGTGATATACAACTTCTGAGAAACTTCGAACATTTGTCCGCCATTGGTCAGAATTTGCATTTTGAAAATAGTTGTAGATACCGGGCTGCATCCCGCTGGGTTCTACTCTTGAGCAACACTTTGGATTAACGAAAGTTTCTGAAAATACCAATCGGTCCAAGATTGGGGCGGCCAGTTTCGAACGATCATTTCTGTCAGGGGTTGCCGTCCGATCGACATCGTTCGTAACCACGACATCTGGCCTAAGCGAAGCACTCAACGGCACCTTCTCGTCCAGCGTTGGACGTGTCGAGTCAAAAACAATTCCATCGTGAGTCAACCAGGCAGTTTGGGTACCGACTTTCACCAGAAATAGGACTTTTGCATCGAACTGTCCGGCGTTCTCGATAAAGATTGGCGAAGTCGGACGGACATCCTTCTGATCGGCACCATAAACGGAAATAGCATTCTGATTTACGACAGGATCAATTCGCGAGGTCTGTGCCGAGGTGATGACGGCGAAAGCCAGAATCAGATTAAACGCAAACAACGAATGGATGATTCGCATTGATTTCCCTCCTCTTCGCAGGAAACAGCTGTTATGGGCCGTGGGGAAGGACTTATATCATCGTTTGGCTAGACCAAAAACTCAATTTGCCTCTCTTCGATGCGTCGGCCCCCACAGTGAGGCGAGTTGTTCGGAATCTCAAACATTCTTGATCAATTGCAATAAACGAATTTCTTCATCTCGCCTCAGGTCTTGCAATCTCTGCTAAACCGCCTCAAGAAACCGTAACTGTGGCTCTGGCTTGAAAACGATCGTGACAGATCGGAAAATGCAGTGCAATCGCAGTGCTAGTCGGAAGCCATGTCTTTGGGGAAAAGCGATTTGCGGTCGGGCAAAAGAGTCGTGCGAACGGCGATGGAACGACGTCCGAACGTCAGAAGGCGGCCTCGATTGGGACGACAAGACCGGACCGCGCTTCGATCACGTTCATCTCCATAAATGAGCGGGTAAACTCGGACGCCAGTCCGACAAACACCTCGGCGGTCGTCTGGTGAAAACAATCGAGAAGGAATGACGCCAACTTGGGTTCAGGCACGACATACAGGAATCGACAAACCTGTCGTTCCTGTTCCAGCAAACTTCGGATGCGCACGTAGTCGCGAGACTTTTTAGCCGTGCGTTCATATTCGAGGGCGAACGAAATCATTCTGCCGTGAATTGGAACGCTGACAATCGCGTCGTAGTCCTTCGCGTAACCGGATGCGGTCAATTCATTTTTCGCACGGATCGTCATTTCCGATTCCCAGGCTTCCAGTATTCCCTGCCGGTCCAGGCTTAAGTGCAATTCGTTGAGGTCCAGCGAGTGGACCAGATTCACATGAGTTGCCGCATCCTTGTGTCGCCTGCCATCCATTACGGGACAATGATCGGCAAGCATCATTGCTCCTTCGTTTGTAACGGAGTAGATCGGACTTGGCGTCGCCGACCGCACAGCATGGCGTTCTATCAGGCCGCTTGACACCAACCGGCGCATACGCCAGTTGAACGGCGCACGCGTGATCTCGATATGGCGCCGTCGCATGAACTCAAACAGTTGATCATGCGTGATGAATTGGGAATGCAAGACCTGCAGAAGCAGGGGAATATCCTTCAGGAGATTAAGCGATATCGCGCCCTTCTGGAATCCCATCGATTCTCATCCTCGCAGTTGCAGAGACGACCGCCACGGTCGATCAGTACGCGGCTCAACGACGAACCGGCCAAGTGTTCCGCGGATCCAACTGTGAGCAGGCATCAACAGCAACGCCTCTTGGCGGCCATTTGCCTGGCTCAGAGAAAGGAGTGTCACCGCATCCGACTTCCAACCTTCATGATCAATCGGCAATGTCCCGGTCCGGGCGGACGTCACCGCGAACAGGAAGCACTCCGGAATTGAAGGGGGACTCAACAGGTGGTGCAGGAGCAATGTCGGCGACTCTGGGTCCGTCGGCTTTCGGGATTCGAATACACGTCCGATGTTGCGTTCTATCTGTCTCCAGTTGAAACCGCCGATTTCGTTGAACCGCACGTCGCCGAAAATGAGAGATCGATGACGCAGCCTTCCGTCGATGAGCAGACCCGTCGTGTTGTAGAACGCCGCCGGTGTGGAGTTCGCCTTCATCCGCACGGACCAAATGCTTCCAAAGCCTTCAAGCCCGATGAGCATCGACAGAGGTTCCCTTCTGGCGTTGGTTCTTCGCTTTCTCGGCGGCAAGCTGCTTCTCGAGTTCGTTGATTCGCGCAATATAGTCCGGTGGAACGAAATCGAGAGAGATTTGCCCGGTGGGATGAGGTCCCTTCTTCAACTGAAGCGACATTTCGGCGATCATTCGGGACTTCCTTTCACTATCCTCCCGCAACGCCTTGTTCTCTTCCCGGGTCGCCAGCAGCTCCGACGATTGCACGCCGTCATGCTTTGTCTGACTCTCACCGCCAGATTCGATCACCCGATTGCAGGATTCGATGTGCTCGTTGTAACGACGGATCGCTTCACGAGCGATTTCCCGGGAATACTGATCGTGACGGAGCACATCGGTAAGCGACTGCGCTGCCACAACCAACGCACGGCGGTACCTTGTGTATTGAGCAACTGTCACCGTCAGCAGCAAGACGAGTGCACCTGTCGTGCCGAGTCCGTACTGGAAATATGGATTTTCCAATTGGACGATGAACGCACGTTTGCGTTGTTCCCATGCGGCACCATAATCTTTGTTATCAGGATTGACGTTGTTCAACACTCGCTCGTACCAGGTTTGGCGCTGTGCCGGAACAGCGAGGAATAACAGAAATAGGGAGTGAAGAACGTAACGTTTCATTTCGTGGTGACCGCGCGACGTGGGCGACGAGCGTGAATTCGGGATGCAAGCTGAGTATTCTTGAAACGCAGGTTCGCCCCCTGAGTTGTCGTTCGCGAATGCTGCAAGCGCGGATACAACTCCGGTTCGAAGCACGGCACGCGGATTTCCTCGGGAGCGCGAATATGTAAACGGGAATGCAGAACGCCGCGGGCATCATCCGTCATCAGAATCTGCATTTGTCCTTTCGGTAAAGTTTTCACGTCGAGATCGGTAACTCTGTATTCCTTATCCTCCCGCTCGACGGCTGCACCAGTTTTCTCATACCACTCATGAACGAACAGACGCTGCTGTTCCAAGCTGTAACTTCGCCGCGATACGGTGTCCTGCGCGGAGGCACGAATGAAGTAGCTCGCGGTTTCCTCGTCGCGAGTTCGGAGGATGATTGTCGTGTTTGGAGCCGATGTGACGTCTTCCTTAAATCCGCGGCCGACCTGCATCAACTGCGGCAGACTTTGCATGGAGAAAAGGAACGCCGTGTTTGTGCCGCGGGCAGTCTGAACGATTTGCGCAAAGTTGCGATAACCGAATGGGGCGAACTCGTCCATGACCACACTGAAGAGCGGACGGTTCAGCCTGCGGCGATCATCGACGCTTTCATAGCGGCGGCCAATCACGAGCTGCAAGTTCTGCAACAGCATCTTTCCAAGAGCGCGCACCGGTTCGGTGTTCTTGTTGATGTTGAGCGTGACAAAGAGAATCAGTTCCTGTTCGATGACGTCGTCGATGGAAAGTAAATCTTCGTATGGACCGGTGATCACGGACAACTCGTCGTCGAGGAATGTCATGCATTCATTGAGAAGTCCCTGGATTTTTGGGACGCGCTCACGATCCTCGAAAGACTGGTATAGATTCTTGACGGACATCTCGAAGTTCAGCCTGCGCTGCGTGCTGACCGAACTGTCGCGGTCTATCCGGCTCCGCGCTTTCTCGGCTTGCTCCCGAAGAACCTTTTCATCGAGAGCCATGACAATCACATCGTAGAAGTTGAAACGGAATCCGGTGTACGTCAGTACGCGTACGATGTCGGCAAGGTAATTCAACTGATGCTTGGAGAAAAATTCGTCGTGCAGATTGAAACTGCCGAAGACCATGTTGACCTGCGCCATGTAGTTATCGTCAGTGGTGTGAAAGGGATTGTAGAGAACGGAAATATCGGGTCGTGCGGGATTTAGAAGCCGAAGGTCCTGCAACCGTCCGGCCCGATGAATGTGCGGTAAGAGGCTGTAGAAGAAATCGAGGTCTCCCTTGCCGTCAAAGATCACCATCGGAATCTTGTGGCGATCATCGACTGGCCCAAACCTGCGCGCCAGATCCTGGGTAATGATGTTGCGGAGCAGTGTCGTCTTACCGGAACCGGTCTGTCCGAGAACGATGCCCTGCATCACGCGAACGGAATCGCGCCACAACCAAGGCTTTCCGTTGGCATTATGACCGAGGACGACGGAGCTTTGCGCCCATGCTTCCAATAAGTTATTCGAATCCCGCTTCGGCCCGATCCGAAGTGGAGGCCATGTCTGCTCGCGTCGGCGGCGCAGGGTTAAGGCGTGCCAAATCATCAGGTAACAGCAACAAATCGTCATCAAAAGGTAAGCGGCGATTTCCTGGATCTGCCCCATGGAAAAGTGCCAGCGAGATCGAGCTATATATAGAAGGAGGAGAAGGGCGCCGCCACCCACAAAAAGCAGCAGAATATCGGACTCCCGAAGGAGCGGCGGACGGACTAAACGGTTGGATTCATTGCCGTTAGTAACCATGGGTGTCTCTCATAAGAGAGTGAAGATGGCGAACGTGGCCCCCATCATTGCCACGTAGGCCAATAGAATCAACAGGTCCGGCCTAGGCCAGCGCCGCTGGCTCGGGTCGAACGGGTTTGGCGGCTCGAACATCCAGTCCGCCAGTGCTCCGAAACATCCCAAGCTGGAACTCTGGCCGAGTGTTTGAAGGAGGCTTTGATAAACCTCCGCGAAGGTGGGAGCGTCTTTCGGTGTCGGATCCATAGCGGTCCTACAGAACCAGGGTGATGGAAGTTGGCTTCGAGCCCTTCGGTTGGAACACAAGCTTGAGAACAGCGGGCTCGGAATCTTTCGGTTTGTAAACCAAGGTCATCACGCCAGACACATGCTCGCCCGATTCGAGAGTCATGGCCGGTTTGTAGTCCATCACGTAAATCCGATGTTGTCCTTTGTCGCTGATCGCTCCCGCAATCCCGGAATTGACCTGCGTGTATCTCAGGTCGCGGAGCGAATTGGTTGAACGTGGCCACTTCAGTTCGAATACTTCGGGGCGAACCAACGTGGTTGCTTCGTAGCGGACGAGAAGTTGTTCTCCATTTTGAGTCACGCCGGTGATTTTGACGGCAGCGTTCGCGTCACCGGAATTTTCAATTCTGCGGATGGGAGGTCCAGCGGGACCAGGCTCCTTATTCGCGGCGCGCGGTTCGATTTTCTCCGATGGATAAGACTGTTGATCGATTGCGAAGTCCGCTGTCGCAATTGAAGTCGCGGGAACCAGTTCGTAGCTGAACCGTCCCGAGGCCGTCCAGATGAAAAGATTCGTCGTGGCATCTTCTTCGATCGGCTGAATCAGTACCTTGTTACCCTGCCGTTCGATCTTGAACGACGGACTGCCCGCCGCTGCCATCACAACGGGCTCGGAGAGTTCGATCACCGTGAGATGATTTGCCATCGTCTCCACACGCCGGACGAGTTTGCGATCCGCGCGCTGCGTATCGATCCGTTGACCGGCAACGGGAAATGACAACGCCAGAACCAAGACACTTCCGATTAACGTCTTCATTGTTTGTTCTCCTTCTATGTATAAGGAAAGGGACCAGGAGGCCCGTTGGCGGCCTCCTGGATCAGGCTGGTTCTTCTCAGGCGGGACGAGAGGAATTGACGGTGGGCCGCTGCGGGATTCCTTCAAAAACAACATGACCGTTCCGGATCTCTCCACGCCCAGCTTGTAGCGGAAACGGATGAACCCGGTTCACCCGCTGACCGTTCCGGACAACGTCGCCGTTCCCTTTCACCTGGAGCAGGAGCGTTCTACGTTCCTGGGTTTGATCGCTGCCAACGTTAACTCGGTCGACGAGGAACACACGACCCTCGCCATCGAATTCGATTTCTCCATCGACCAACTCTGGAGCGGCAACTTGAACGGGGCGACTTCCGGTTTCTTCTGCGATCATGTCAATCGCTTCTTGAGGGAATGTGTGCCAGAGCAACGAACCTTTGCTCCGGCCGCTGCACACAACCGCGTGCAGCGCCTGACACCAGCCACGCCGATTCTCTTCTTTCTCATCTGCCCATTTTCGGACCAGCATCATGAGCGCCTTCAGTTCTTCCTTCGAGCGCTCCTTATTCGACAGAGACGCCACTTGCGCGGAATTGCGCCGGCGGCGTGCGGCTTCGCGAATCTTCCTATCATTGTCAGACCGCTTGGCTTCGTACTCGGACTCCGCCTCGGTGAATTGCTTGTCCATCTCCGCCTTACGCGACATCACACGGGATACTTCCGCCGCGTAGAGACGATTGATCTCCTTGCACTCGTTGTACATTTCCTGAGTGAACGTCGCCCCGGAAATGACACCGTGGAAATCACCGATCGGGAGCGTGGTCCGGAAGAAGTTATCGACTTCATTTCGAACCGCGTTGTAGAGATAGCCCACTTTGTCCGTGGGCTCGATGGGAAGCGATACCGGCATTCGAGATACCTGCTCTTCATGCTTGTGCTTCAGCCACGGTGCAGTCTTGATCTGCTTGCGGATCTCGGTGATCCGCTGCCGATCAACCTGCGTTCCATGCTTCAGGCTGTCCAAAGCATTCTGCAGTTCCCGAACGAGCTCGTGTGCCAACTCAGGCTGACCGGCGGCAGAACACGAGGTCTGAAGATCCGTGATCGATCCGATCTCGTTGCCCTTTGCTTTATTGGCCACTTGAACGAGATTCCACCACGGGCTCTTCTGCTTTTTGGTCTTCTCCTTCTGGACTGGCGCCTGCTCTTGATATCGAAAGCGGTCCGCCGTAAATTTTGGAAACGTGTCGCCTGCGACCACACATACGAGGTCGAAGTCGAAATCTCCGCCGTTCCTGGCAGCCGTCTTCGAATGGAGAGTGAAAGCACCTCTAAGAAGGATCTGGCGTTCGACAAGGTTGCGGATTTCCGAAGTGCCTGGCGTTGCTCCCAACTCCCGCCCAATGATGCTACCAACACCGTCCGTGATCTCCTGAGGCGAGAATCGACGGTAAGGCAGCAAATCTTCGAACATTCGTATCGGATAGCGAACAACCAAACCGCGTTCGGATTCCAGGGAGGTGATACCGCAATCGAGCGGCATCCAATCGGATGCGGCCACGATCTGTCCATTAAGCAGCGCCAGAAATCCGTCATCCGCTAAAGCGAACGCCGGCATTCTGAAGCCGCCTCCCGTGCAAAGCTTGAATGTCCATCGCGCCAGCAGTTTTTGAAGTTGCTGGTTGATGTAGGGGTGCTTCACGAGATAACCGGTGGGATCGACCTTCAGTACCGCTTCGACAATGGTTGCTTCCCGGCTGGTAAACTCCGGGTTGGCGTTCTCGTTCGTGCCCATCTGCTGCTGGGCGTGCGAAGATCCAAGAAGTTTCAAGAGCGCCTCGTAATCTCCGATCTCCGCAGCATCCCTCAACTTCCGAGCTTGAGTCAAAGCATACGGCAGGATTTCCGATTTTAGAGTGTCCCAGGATGCGTGTTCGATTAGCGTGTAACTGGACTCGAATTCGCGATTTTCCGAACCCTCACGAATGCCGAACACGATGGGACCACTGTAAGTTCGAACCTCCAGACGACGGGACTGGGATCGAAACAAATCCAAGAGCCGCGATGGACCTCTGTATTCGGGCTTCACGCTCGATTCAGGAAGAATGATGTCCGTACCCAGAAAATCGGCAACATCATCTTCCATCACCTTGCATGCTCCCTTCGCTTGTGTACTGTCGAATGCCAGACGGAACTGATACAAGCGTCCGCTCGGCAGTACCTGACCGTTCTCCCGCGCACGTTGCTGCAGGGCCTGGAATACGGACCGCGAGATCCATCCGCGGCAGTCGTTCGTTCCGAATTCGTGATCCGGGACTACCATGACGCGTGCCTCGGCCGACTCGATTCGCACCTTGCAGGGCGAAACGAGTACGCCGAAGTACGTAATGGCAGCCTGCGGCCAGTTCATAAAGCGTTCGGCAATCGCGCGTTCGTACTTGGATTCGACAGCGTAGAACTTGCCGTCCTTCGCCGATCCGCTCGCGCCAATCAAACGGAACTGAGTGCCGTTGATATCGACCCTTTTCATCGTTTTCTCCACAAGCGCCTCCTGGTACTCCTCAAGGACGCCGGCGGGAACGTGGAGTCGAGCCACTCGAATTTCCGGAAAGAGACCCTGCAGCAGCGTGTTGTGCAACTGCGCAGACTTCTCCAGATCGGGAATCCGTTCGGTCGCCTTCCCCATCGAATCGATATCTAACGAGATCACGAACATTTCGTTACCTGATGTTGAAACGGACATTTGCGCTCTCCTTTCTGTTCTGGAACACAAAAACAGCCAAGGAGCGCCGTGCTGGCCATCGCCTGGCTGTTCTGGTACGGAAAAACAACGTGTTTCCGGCCAGGCAGCTAAAGCCAAGCCAGCGAGTTGTGAACCTCCTTTGTTCCTCGTGCGGAGCGAACCAGGAGGGTGTGGATCCAATTGAAACCGGACCCGCAGATTCCCACGGAGAAAGTCGTGGGTGACTTATGAGACTCGATTCGAGTCTCGGACAAAAACCTGTTAACTGATCTTCTTCGTGGTGATGCTCTCCCTTCGGATCTGTGGAACTTTCTTGGAGAGATCCGCCAAACCCTTCCATTCCGAGATCACGAAGTAGCTCCTGCCCGTCATCAGGGATTCGAGCATGGCTTCCGATTCACTCCCGAGTTCCTGCTCCAACAGAGGGAGTCCATTGCTCTCAGGCTTACTGAGAAAGAAACGCAGCGGGCCGCCTGAAGTCGAAGCCTGGGATGTTCGACGCTTGCCTCGGCGCCCACGAACACTGGTAGTGTCCGGTGGCGTCTTACCGTCGATCGACGAATCCCCTGCTACGCCCTGATCGTTCTTCATTTCAGGTCTCCCGAAATCTTGCTCTGCTGCAGCAGGTCGTCATCGCGTTCTCCGACCATCTGCTGTTCGGAAAACTCGGCCACGAGAAGTCCGCTGGGATTCGATTCGGTTCGACGGTCTTGAAGGAGACGAATGTTGTAGCGGCTGACAAGCCGGTCCGTCGATTCCACACGATCTAGAACACGATGGACTTCCTTCACACCGAAAGCGACATACGTCCAGGGCGTGTCCTTCACGGGATCGATCGTTCTAATTTTCAGTTGGGACGTAATCCGATCCTGTTTGATCTTTCCCACTGTGTCGTCGTTACGGAGCTTTCCCAACGTGTAGCTTCGAAGGTTGGCAGTCATCATGTTCAAGGAACCGGCGAAATTCTGATCGACGGTCCCAGGGGTGTAGGCGAGATAGTGATCAAGGAAGCTGCGTACCAGAGCCCTCGCCTCCAAGTCGGTCGGGGCCGGCCCATCTGTTGCTGTCGAAGCAACGGCAGACTTTGAAGGGAGCATGCCGACCGCCGAACTCATGCCGTCGGCATCGACGCGAATGACGGTCGGTGGCTGAATGCGAACGTAAATTGCGAAAGCGAGCGATGCAACGGCTATACCGGCAAATAGAAACGCCATCACCATTGCGCGATTCGCATAAGCGCGCAACCTGCCGTCATGTTCGTAGTACTTCGTATACTGCAAACGTTCAGGGAGGTCCTTCCTTAGTATTCCGCTTCTCATGACGCCAACAGGCCCACCAGAACAGGGACCTTGCTCACCAACGTACTTACCCCTGTACTGAACGCTTCGCCGCGAACGATACGGCTGGCAATGAATGGAATGGTAGCGATGGCGAGCGAATAGAAAATGGAAGCGACTCCAAGCAGGAGCGATTGCTCTAATCCGACGAAACCGCCAAGAAAGCTTCCGGCGTTGATCACATCCCCGACGGTCGAAAGGTTTACGGCTGCCATCAGGGCACAAAACACCGAGTAGATGACGCCCCAGAAGTGGAACGCCATCAGATTGACAACGTACACACGCGCGAGCGACCCGAGACCGAACGCCGGAAGAAGAGCTATTACCAGAGGACCGAGAACGTAAAGGACCGCACCGTAAAAACTATAGAAGAAACAAAAAGCGACATATGTGATCGGGTACAGGACGTATCCAATCAGCATCGGCAGGACGCCTAATATCGCCGAAACCCCTCCCATGATGAGATCGAAGAACTTTTCACTGCCGCCTTCGTTATATGCACGCGAAAGGTCCGACATCCACGCTTGGAACACGTCTCCGCCGGTCGCGCTGTTGGCGATGAAATCCGAGAACGCGTTGAACATTCCGTTGATATCACGGAAAGCAGTGGAGTAAACCGACAGTACCAGGCCCAACGCCAGGTACTTCGCGCCCGCCGTTCCAAGCATCCGGACATCACCGCCCCGAATGTAGGACTCGTAGACAGCGACAAGAAAGCTGATGAGCAGTATGACCTGGCCGATCTGAATTGTTGCCGGCATGATGGCAGACCGGTCGATACCGGCAAGCGCTGTGCGAAAGAATTCTTCGTAATAGAACATGGCAATTCACCTGCGTTTCAGAGAGTCCGTTACGTTTTCGCGAAGCGCTGTTCCCTGTTGAGCATCGATTTTCATCTGCGCGCCAGCATTGGCGAGGTCGATAGCCCGGAGTCGCATCACTTCCGTCAGGGCAGACTGCGTGTAGGCGTTCGCCCGAACGAGCCACGCCGACGCACCCGCCTCCAGGATCGGAGCGCTGCCCGGTGCCGCGGCCTGAATTTGTTGGAGAATACTATCGGAAGCTTGAAGTTCGATATCCGCGATGGCATCAATCTCAATCGCCCGCTTCATTGCTGCCTGCGCGACGGCGTCCGTCATGTCGATGATGTTTCGAACCTCTGGGGAAGCATTCGTTGGGCCCGGCACGCTCAGGTAAACTGCCGCGTAGTTCGCGCCGACCTGTGGGACTTGGGAGGCATCAGCAGATAGCAGCGTTTGTTCAAGTTGCCTCGGACTTGGAAGAGTTGCACTCGCAACGGGGACTTGACTGATTGTCCGAATCTGTCCAGTGATCCCGCGAATAGATCCGACGGCTGCCCGCGCGTCATCTATCAGGTTCTGCGGCCACACGACGGACCGTTCAAACGCATCAATTGAATTCATCGTCGAACGAATCGCGTTCAGACCACTCCCCACCACGTTCGTTATCGCTCCGGTGACGTTGCCGAGTCCGGCCGATAAGATCGCACAACATGGACTCGGCAGAAATTGTGCCGGACTACTTCGTGGCATCGCAATGACCACAGCAACGATCAAACCGACGACAAGTACCTTTCGTGATCGCAGCCATTCCGCAACCTTGCTCACTGCCTCGCGAATTCGAAGAATTTTCATTTGCGCCTCAAGATGTTCGAGGCATTCTTCCAGGAATTCCTTACAAGATTTTCTTTACGGAATGAATACTTCACGTTGAAGGACAGAGAGGTGCTTAATTCCGAATGTGTTTCCGAATGGCAGAATAGGCTAACGAAACTGAAAGGGAAATTGAACTTAACTCGCGCTACGAGAAGCCGACTGCGAGAGAGTTCGGAGAGTCATTGATCGCTGTCTCGTTAGAAGCGACATCATCGAGATATTAAAAAATCAATGTCGCGTCAGGAATCTTACGTGAGAACCCTGCCCGCGGCCGCAGTTGAAGCGCGTTTTCGAATTTGACGTTTTGAAATGCCCCGATTGCAACGGCCCTCTGAAAATACTCGCTGCGATACACCCACCGGTCAACACGCGGAAAATTCCGGAGTGCATGGGCCTACCCAGCCGCGCACCACCAGTATCCCGGGCGATTTCCGAATCCACATCGGAATGACGGCGAGCGCCCTCTCAGGGATTCGTTTGACCTGAAACATTCGGACTCCCATATTCACTCTTCAGAATCTCCCTCAATAACACCGAAATCCCTTTCGTTATCCGCTCCACGGCCGCCGGCTCGTCTGAGCAGAACTCCAACATATGAGGGTCTATGCAACATTATGATTGGACTCTAGCCTCCCCCGGCTTCCGAGTAGGGGAAGCCACTATTCGTTTGTAGGTATCGCCTTTAGTTCTCCGAATTCATCGGTGTGACTGATAAAATCGGCGGAAAATACCGAGGTGCCCCGTGACTAAGAAATCATGCTGCGTTAATCTGATTCTCGTGGTGCTCATTGCCATAGGAAGGCAATCAGCCGTCGCGCAAGTGATGGATGCATTGAAGCCACCCGAACGAGCGATTCAAGCTGCCGCCGAAGAGGGCAAACCAGAGGCGCAGCTTCAGTTGGGTCGCCTTTATCTTGACGGTCTGGCCGTGCCTCGGGACAGGAGCATGGCTTACTTATGGTTTAATATTGCGGCGGCCAATGGTTCGAAGGCTGCCCTAACAGAGCGGGATAAGCTCGAAAAATTAATACCCCCTGCGCAGGTCGCGCTGGCCGAGGCCATGTCACGCGAATGGAAGCCAAAGGAGCCACTCGAAACTCCTGCTCTAAGAGAAATGTTTTTCGACGAACTTCGCACACAGCTAGTGTTGTCTGAAACCGGATTCAAGTCGGAACGGACAGTAAAGAAGCCGCCACTGACTCCCAATGACATGAATGACAGATGGGAAACAAAGGTTCATTTCCCAGGCGCGAGCAGTCAACTCTGCGATGTCGAAGCTTCTAAACGTTATCTGGAGACTCGTCAGTTGGTAGAGGCCTTGGCCAAGGAAGAGGGTGCAACCTTCCGGCAAGTCTCCACTGTAGACGACGTGGCTCAATTCAGCTGTAAAGTCTTCGATTCAAAAGATCTTGCTAGAGGACAAGCACTATTTGCTTTGATCTCTCGACAAGTATGGGACCGACTACCCCCAGACTGGGTGAAAATCCAGGACGATACTGTTTTAAGCGACGTTTACAGCGAGTCCACGACTGTGGAGTTCGGATCGGGCAGTGTAGATGGACCTAGCTTGGATCTTACGCTCAACATAAGTCATGCATTCAAGTCAATTGAACCGGAAGTTCAAATTTACATGACAGTAAAGGCTAAAGTTGGCTTTCCAGCCTTGACTGGTCAGGATAAGGTCTTCAAAGACTGGAAAGCCGCAGTATCTATGACCTATAAGGACAACCCTGTTGCGACTAAAAGAGAATCTCAGAAACTTCAAGCGGAGTTGCTCTTCAACTTGGGCCGATACAAGGAAGCTCTTGACATCTATGAGGAACTAAAGAGTCCACGCACAGATGGCGTATTGAAGCAAACCAAAGATTTAGTTGAGGAGGCCAATAAAGACCTGGAAAAGTATAAGGGCATAAACGGCATTGCTGCTGAATCCCTTTATGAGTTGGGAAGGCACGACGAGGCACTTACAAGAATCAATGCGGCCATTCTCGAACCTGGCAACGATGGCATCGACTATTCCAGGCGTGGCGAGATATATGGTGCCCGCGGGGATCTCATCTTGGCTCTACAAGATTTTGATAAGGCAAATACCTTGATGGACAGGAAGGAAGCGCGATATTTGCCATTTAGACGTGCAATACTTTTGTACATGAACAATAAACAAGCTGAGGCGCAACAGGCCTGCGTCGAAGCGCTAGGCCTTGCCAATTCAGCCGAGATATACTCGAGACGTAAAATCTGCGGCATAATGGGTTTTGACCCAAAGGCCGCTGCACTAGAAATCATGGCCGTTTCTGCAACGTTGGGATCAAATTTTGGCCCTACAACGAGCCCTTCTATTCAGACAGAAATCGATGCCATTCAGCGGGGAGGTCGCTACACCGCTCTCCCCAAAGTGGTCGCAGAGGTTCGCAGAGATGTGCCTCCGGGAATGTGCATGCAAACGGTAGAAAACCGCACTGCATATTCACTGACTCTTCTTTTTGGTGGGCCGTCTGAACGAGAGGTGACTATTCCAGCTGGATCTCAGCAGCAAATTCAACTTCCTATCGGATTGTATAAGATGGTTGGCAGAGTGCCTGGGAATGTGCTGCCGTACTTCGGTGAGCAACGATGCGATTCCGGGATGGGATATCCTTCAAAATTTGAGATCCAGTAGCGCAATCCCGTTTCTCAAACTTAACCGAATGGCGTTTTCTATCCGCCCAAACATAAATCGGTGCCTTTTGAGCGCTATTTTCCATTCCGCTCAGACGCCTGACCTTTCAGAATTTAAGGGTTCTACAATCAATAAGACGACGGTTTCAGCGGGACTCAGAGGAGTAGACTAGTGACCCAAGGGAGGTATACATATGTCGCGAACTTTATGGATAGTTCTGCTGACGATTCTTTTCTCCACCCGTTTTCTTTCGGCTCAGCCCTCTCAGAGTTTAAGTTCTGATTCTCGTACCAATATCCCCGACGGAACACAAAATGGACAAGCGAATTCATCCACCGAAGACAGAGCTCGATCTGTTTATCGGCGATCTCTCGAAGACCAACAACGAGCGTCTGAATTTGAAGCGGAGGTAAATGGAAAAGCGGGACAGTGGATGGCCAAACTTCAATCTCGATCGGGAGATGTGCTGAAGGATACCCTCGGTTGCATATCAAAGCCGATGAAGTGCAACGAAGATGGGACAAGACTGCCAACCCCCGAGGACATTTTGAAGCTGGCGCAGGAGGCTTTAAAAGACGGCGTAGATCTTTTCAGTGATCTTAACAGTCTCTATACTCGCGGACGAGAGAATGAGGCAAGAATGCTTGAAACTGAACGGCAGCGGCGGCAGGTAGACCGTGATCGTAGATCGGGAATCGATTCGCCGGACTCACCACCTCCTCCCCTACCTCCTCCCCCTCCGCCTATACCTCCCGAAAAGGTTGCAAAGCTTAGCGACACGGAACTGCGCGAACGAATTAACGATATTGACGAGTGGTGCTACGAAAATAGGGGTGACCGCTGTTTCGATGGGGATCCGGACCGGTTTCGGGACTTCTTGGAAAACCACCCTAACGCCAGAAAGGGTAACGAAGCAGCATACAGAGCTCCGGATGAACCCGTCGCCCCCTCCAAACCTCCAGTTGCCCAGTGCTTAAAACAGTCAGAGCTTATCGTTCTGGACTTGAAGCGACAAGCCTGCTTCGGCGATGTAGTGAAGTGCGTAAAAAGTTGCGCAAGGTTTCCCAAAATAGACGACCTAATCAACTGCGGGCTCGGGTGTGGTGACCCCGAAAAAAAATGTGGACCAGACCCATTTGACCGCCTGTGCAAGACGAATTAGGCCAGGAAACGCAACGACCTCTGATCAGCGAGAATTAAGAACCCGGTCCCCGTCGCCGCCTGAAGATCTCCCATCATATTTCCCCGCATCCTATTGCCTACTCTCTCTTATTTCGTCTATCCTCACATGAGAATTTTCGTGGCATGAGGGGAATCATTGAGGAGGCTTATTCCGTGAGAATAAGAAGCATTGTAGTGTGCATAATTGCGGCGCTGTCTTTGTCAGTGGTCAGTCTTAGCGCGGTGCCCAGTGCGGTAGCCGATGCGGCCATGAAAGGAGAAATAGCGACGGTGCGCTCGCTAATCGCGCAGAAGGAAGACGTGAACTCGCCGCAAGCTGACGGCACAACGGCGTTGCACTGGGCCGCGTTCCAATTCAATCTGGAGATGGTCGACCTGCTCATTCAAGCTGGAGCAAAGGTGAAGGTCGCAAACCGTGAGGGTGTCACTCCTCTCGCGATAGCGTCCCTCTACGGCAATGCTTCAATAGTCACGCGATTATTAACCGCCGGAGCAGATGCGAAAGAACGTGGATCTAATGGAGTCACCGTACTCATGCTGGCGGCGCGCAACGGCGATGCTGACACTGTATGGACGTTGCTGACCCACGGGGCGGACGTGAACGCAAAGGAGACAACTAGTGAAAGGACCGCGCTGATGTGGGCGGTCGATCAGGATCATCCGGCAGCTGTTCGAGCATTAATTGTCGGCGGCGCGAATCTCGGCGCCTTGCCAGCGGACTCAGCATATCGGAAAGAGCGCACTCAAATTCCCGACACCAATTCGACAGTGCCCGACGATTCAGTTTTGCCACAATGGTCAGGTACGCTTAAGGCAGTACTAGAGGCCAGAAAATCTTTTTTTGAAACCTTGAGAGAAGTATCAAGACCCGAAACAGACAAACCAAAATTGACGTTAGAGGGTGCGGAACGATGCGAAATCTTAAACATCGATTTTGCTGAAATTTACACTTGCAACTTTCTTCTGCTCGCAAAATCAAAGGTTGAAAGGCAAAACGAGTACATCCGTCTCATGCGGCTAGTTGAAAAGGCGACTGCGGAATCGGCCAGCAACGCCGTTGTCGAATCTGATGACAGCCGCAAGGAGAATCGTCATGTTGATATTGGAGGCGTGAGTGTCTCAGAGAGCTGGAACGTCCAGAATTATCCCTTGGGCAACGAGCTATTGGTGGAGGTCTTTGCCAATAAACGGACAAATGTTTCAACAGCTTCCGTATCAGGCAACGTGATCAGCGACATCCAGCAATCAGGGCGTTATACCGAGATGCCTAAGGCTCAGCGAGTAGGATCATCTGGCATTGGCTTGGTTTCTATCAAAGTAACTAATAGTACCAGTTACACTTTGAATCTTGCTTATGAAGGCAATGCTTCCAAAACTTTAACTGTGGCGCCACACAGTACTGAGACGATTCAACTCCCTGCAGGTTCTTTCAAAGTGCTCGGACGTGTATCAGCACCGAACGTTTTACCCCTTATCGGAAGTGAGACATATGGTCCTGGCGACAACATGACAATTGATTTTTACATTCAGTAATGAGAGCAGAACACTCCAAGAAGCATCTAAGATCCGACTCACAATCCAGATCATTTTTCAGGGAACAGATCGGGACATAGGCGAGGAACAGAACACCTCGAAACAGTGAAGAAGATGGCTCAACTAGATCAGCTAACTTATTGAAAGAGTAACGACGGTTGAGCCCGCAACGTTCCCACAAACGCGGTCTAAACGCCGCGCGGAGGTCGCAACCATTTGCCGAGTACTCCCGCTCCAACGCGCAGAGTCTACTGACCAATTCCCGGAGACCTGGCATATTGGCTTTAATCGCAAAGGGCATCTCTCTCAATGACGAAATCCGAAACGCGATTCTTCAGCGGAAGGAAGTTAAGTGATCAAATCAAACGAACCTGCCCGTCACTTGCGCTGGAGTATGTCTGAAACTCCCTGCTGCGCTTTGTTCACGAGGAATCCATATCGTTTGCGGCGACCATTGACTTCGGCGATTTTCGTGGCTTCCTGGCGGATCATTGCAGCGAGCATCTTCTGCATCATGGCCTGACTTTGAATATTCGCTGCAACACCAGTAGCAGTGAGGAATGGTGCGGAGCCGGGCGCTGCTGAACTCGCTTCATCTTCTATTCGATTGCCGGACTCGAGGATCAGGGCCGTGGATTGGTCGCTCGCCTTTAACGTTTTGAGAGCACTTAGGGCCACCGCGTCGTCCGCGTCAATTAAGTTGCGGGTTGTCGAATCCGCATTTGATGCTTCGGGTACCGCACCAAACGTTCGATTGTAAGATTGGGCGAGTGCGGCGAAGTCGTTGGTCTGACCGTTGCGTATTCTTGCTTCAAGGTCCGAGGGAATAGGGAAGGTCGCACTCCGAACCGGGGTATTGAGGATTTCCGGGAGTGCGCCGCGGTTCTGGGAAATCAAGAGGGCAAGAGCTTCGCGGGCCTGCCGGATCAGTCGGACCGGCCAGACAATTTGATCGTGCAAACTCTGTATTGCCTGCGTCACGCTTGCGATGCCATTCAATATCCCATGAATCGAACGGTTGATGAGATTCAACAGATTCTGAATCCCGCCAAGTATTCCAAATTGCGCATAAGCCGATGCGGGAAAAATGAACGTGATGATCAGGACGCCAATCAACGTCAGACCGAGGATGCGGTGCGATTGCCTTACCCAGGCCAGGAACAGAAAAAGCGGAAGTATGAGCGTCACCCAGCAACTCATCTCAGCCTCCTCCGTTCCGCCCAAGCATTTCGAACGGCACCGGACGCTTCCTCCGGCAGCTCGGGATTCTCCGCCAAGCCCAGCGGGTATTGCGATGCCAACTCGTGATACGACTCCAAAAGCGGACGATGACGATGTTGGCTCAAGAAAAAGTCCCGATACATTCGCTCGCGTTGGAAGGTCGTGCAGATCCAGTAATCCACGGGTGTGGGCACCAGCCGGACTATCTGCGTTCGCTCCGCTTTCTCACCGAGAGTAAGAAGTGCTTCGGCACTCCGGCCCTTGTGTGGGGGAATGAGATTCTTGATCTCCCGTAACGCAACGTCATTCAGGTAAAGATGATTTGCCAACACGCTCAAATCACCCCGCTGCTGACCAATGATTTTTGTCGTGGCATTCTTGATGATTCCAGGACCATGCAGCTTTGGCTGCCGTTCCGTTCCGACAAAATCCTCAAGTGTCTGGCTGATGCCCCACACGCTCGAATTTCGCTTCCTCGCAGTCCGGAATAGTTGGACCACCTCGGGTGCGAGAACGGGAGAATCGAGCAGGGTCCAGCATTCATCGAGAACCGTGATGCTCATTTGACCGCTGCGGCCGGAGCTTCTCTCCGCCATGGCATTGGCAATGAGCATGCTCATTGCGGTCTCCAGGCGGGGATCATTGCTCAGTCCCTCGATATTGAAAAACAGCCAGGATGAATCCGTTCGGATGCTGGTATGCCGATCGAACAGCTTGCTATAGGTTCCCTTCTCTCCTGTCCAATCGCGCAACTTCAACGCCGCGAGTTGGGCTTCGTCGATAATTCGGTCCGATACACTTCCGTGAAGCCGTTCCCCGCTGCGCCAGTTCGCCAACTCGTCACAGAGGTCCACGAACGTCGGTGTGGTATTTACCGCGCGGACTTCCGCGCGACGATAGACCCGTGCAATCGCATCGCCGAGAACAGAGTCGAGCAATCCGGAGTCGGTGTCTCGGTTCTCGCCAATCATGTGGCGCGTCAGATTCTTGAGAAAGGCGACCTTGTCCTTGCCGGGTGACATTTGCCCTGCGGGAAGATCCCACGGATTCAGAGTCTCGGTTCCTTCCAGATTCACTTCGATCACCCGGCCGCCCATGAGTTCCGTTAGCGGTGCATAGGAATCTCCACGCTCAATGATCGAGATGAGGAGATTCAGCCGGGCCAGCATCAGCAAGAGCATCTGCGCCATGAATGTCTTGCCGCCACCGCTGGATGAAACGATCAGCATGTTCGCGTCCGTGAAACTGGGATCAAACGGAGAGAACGGAATGAGCTGTCGCTGGCGCGTCTCCAACAGGACGCCCGGTGATTGCGGCGTCCCCTGCCATGGAGCTTCCAGTGGCATCAAGTCGGCCGCGTTGAGCGTCAGCATGTCGATTTCCCGTTTGTTCTCCTCCGCCATCGTCGGCAGGCTGCCAAAGAACATCCGCTTCTTTGCGAGTGTTTCAACCAACCCGCGAGCGCCGCTCATTCGGGTGATCGTGTGGAGAACACGCTGCCGGCGGTCGGACACGATGCGCTCTGCTTCCTCGCGCTCCCGGGCGGTGCTCACGGGGCTCGAAGTACGCACTGCGACGATCAGACTCACGCGGCAAGTCTTGAGTGAACTTGAGATGACGTCTTCGAGAACCTTGATGAGCTGTCGCTCGGCGACTTGAGCTTCGACATTCACCCGGAACCCTCCATTGATATCCCGCTGCGCGGCGGTCATTTTGCGCTGCTGCCATTTGTATTGACGGAGGACTTTGGCCTGGCCCGGAACCACGATCTCGGTGTTCACGACTATTGGGAAATCGAGGGCAAGCAGCTCCCGCAAAATCCCGGGATACGTGGTATCCGGAGGATCCTTCACTGTCACAAATGAATACAGGAGGCCGCCGGCCTTCAGATACTCGTCGGTCTCGCCTTCGATATTCACATTCGAGATCCGGCTGCGTGGACTTTCATACGGAGCGATTTGGCTTGAACGAACGCGTTCGACCGACCCTTTGAATATGGGATTCAAGGACTGCTGGATCAGAAGAAAAAGTTCTTGATCGTTTAACCGGCGGCACCGCATGCCCGTTCCACCAAGCGCCGTTTCAATTCCCGCAAGAATGGAGTCAAACTCATTCACCAGCTTCTCGTGCTCGGAACGAGCCCGCTCGATCGATCGCCGCTCCGAAAAACTCCAATTGTCGCGCGGGCGAAGTTTCCACTGAGGTCCCGACTGGATGCGATGCGCTTCAGGATTCCAATGCACGATGAGGTGTAACCTGAAATCCAGAAACTCACCTGCGGCCTCCTTCTGTCGCCATTGACGGCACCGACCGCTATCGATTTCCTGCAACATGGTGCTTTCGGTGCGACTCGATCGAACATAGTGGTCGATTCCCGAGCCCGCATCCTGGCGAATCTCGAACCGGACATGGACTCGAACAGAGCTCTCCGGCAGCGCCCGCAGGACGGCTTCAAGCGATCCCTTTGTCCGGTTCCTGGTCTCGTCGTCGTGGTATTGCGAATGGATACCGCTGAGTTCGTAAGCGGCGACAAATTCGCCGCTGGTCGTAACGACAAGATTGTTCAGGATGTCACGAACGCGAAGCTCCTCGCATAAAGGCGGGTTCCGGAGCTCGGCCTCATGAATCATCGAAGTCACGGGAGAGTCGAAAAACGATTTCATCGGTAGTCCTCCACATCGAGCAGATAGGGCCCAGTCACCTTCGAATCCCGCTCCAACCCACAGTAGACATGGGGCCGCGTGTGATATTTCCACCAGTCGATCAAGAATCCTCGCGGCTTGCCGTACTTGAACGTGAGGAGAAAGAAGATGGTAAAGACCGGAACTCCCCATTCGAATAACAGCTTCATCGGGATTCCAAGCAACTCACGGTCAAAGAGACTCCCAACAAAAAACGAAACGGGAGCGATCAACAGGACAACGGCTAGATCCTCATATTCGAGACCCATGAAAGTCATTCGAGTCCTGAGGTTTCGATAGACCGGCGTGTTTTGCAGGCTCATTGAATGCCGTTCACTCCCTGTTGAATGAACCATTCACTCAACCGCACGATTCCGGACAACATGAAGCAACCGGCGGCGATCGCGAAATGACGCATCCAATCGCCGCCACCATAGACTCGGTGTCCGATACCCGAGAAGTGGAGGATGCCCGCCACAATTTGGAGTACGCCAAACATCGGCATCACCACATTGCAAACCCAATTGACCAGGCCCATGAGGGCCACCCAATACAGATCGGGATTGTCCCAGGCGAGCTGCGAAGAGAACGTTTCCAGTCCGCGCAGGATTCCGGACACCATCAACGAGAGGAAACCTGCCCATATCCACTTTTGATGCTGGCCCGGCCCAACAGCGCGGATCAATGCGATCGCAAAGAACAGACCCGAGAGCGTCGGCATGATGACGTTCCCGGTCCAGTTCGTCAGATTGAAGATTCCGTTTTCGAACGTCATGATCTTTTCCCGTCACATCATTCCCACAACCAGGCGCCAGACCGCCGATACCGTCAGAAAGCCGATGGCCGAAGCAATGAGCCTCAAAGCCGGACGATTGGTCAGGAAATTGAAAATTGCTCCAATGACCGCGAGGCCGGCTGCGATCGGCAGGATTCTCCCGGCGAGATAACTCCATAGGCCGTCCATGATGTCCACGGCCGCAAAACGTGTGTCGGTCTGAAGACTCGAAATCAGGAGGGCCGTCGCCGGAATCGCCAAAAGAAACATCGCGGTCAGAATCGACGGCAACGGGTGGCTCCCCTGTGTGGCATCCAGAATCGCTCGAATGACGAAGTAGGCTGCCAATGTGATCGCGAGCCTGCCAATGACAAAGTCGTTAATGAAGGTCGTCACGTCGTCACGAATCCCGGCAATCCAATCCGTTCCCACTCCGCCTGCCGCGACTTGAGCTGGAACTCCAAAGAATCGGAACCAGAGAAGGAGTTGAGGTAATGCAACAAGGACAATTGCCCAGAACATCCATTTCGTGAAGCCGCCTCCAATCGCAAACGTCGAGCCACCTTCCCATCGAAGAGCGATGCCGGCCAGAACCAGTGCGACCAGCGCCATTGCGGGCGCCACCTGAATCAGCAGACGAACAATGTCATTGAGCAGCTGCGGGGTGGCCATTTCGTGATCCTCAGTTGACGCCATTAGTTCCCTGCAGAATCCAGAATTCCAGCAGCCGTGTAATACCCGATACGGCGAGCAGAGCGACAGCCGCAAGCAACCATCGGGAAGATCCTCTACCGGACATGTACGCGATGATTGCGCCGAACACCGCCGCGCCGGCAGCGATCGGAGCAACAACATTTCCGATCCAATTCACGAAGTTGAACAGCGCACCTTCCGGCTGCGCCCCGTTCTGCCCTTGAACCGCTTTGTTCAGCATCGGCGCGGTTCCCAACGTTTGTGCAAACAGAATGTCAACGGACAGCATGAAGAACAGAATGAAGAACAACGCGGCGGGTTTTCTCAGCATGACTTTCCTCCATATTGGATTGAGTCACGCGATTTGAAAAAAGTGACACGAGCCTGTTGAGGAATACCTACTAATGCAGCGAAAGGACGATCGGGCACCAAAAAGCCAAGCGTTCGGCTGGATTGGCAAACCTTGAATGACTAAACAGTCGAAAGTGCTGACAAGCGCTTCTTAAGAATTATACGCGGACTTCGTTGCTTGAGAATTACCAAGCCAGAACACTCTCTGTGGATTCAGCCTCCTGGTGGAAGCATTTCATTGACCAAGACGCAGCTGGCGATGTTGCTCGAAGGTGTCGATCGGCGCCAGCCCATACGCACCAGCACTCCAAAACTCTCCGTTTAGAATTTCGCCGACCGCAGACGCAATGGAATGTTTTCAGGAATGTCCCTTGCTTTCATGTTGGGATTTTTGCAATTATGCCGACCATCTTTCTGATCATTGGCAGGACGCTCAGGACTCTTATGCGAAACGAATTCGCGAAAAGGAGGAATCTGTGCGTACTCTAGCCGTATTTGGGGATTCGGTCACTTGGGGCCAGGGACTAGTTGCCGAACACAAATTCAGCGGTCTCGTCCAGCAGTGGCTTGCGGCTAACGGCGTGGTGCTGACACTGAATATGGTTGCGCACTCAGGTGCAACAATAGGTATTCGCGGACCGAATATCACGGAACGCATACCCGGTGAAGTACAAGTCGCGGCACCAACCATCACTGAGCAAATCGCAACCTATGATGCCGACCCCAACGAAGTTGATTTGGTCATCATTAATGGGGGCATCAACGATATCGACTTTCGCATCATCCTCAGCCCACTAACCAGCACCTCACTCCTGACCCAAAAGGTTAAGCAATACTGCTACGAGGATATGCTTTCTTTGCTTAAACAAACGACCCTGCGATTCCCTGCAGCGCGAAAGATCGTGGTGACTGGCTACTACCCGGTCTTGAGTCAGGAGAGTGACCCATTCCGCATCCCCTTCTTGCTAGAGCACCATGCCATTGGCATGCCATTTTTCGTCGATCCGCCGAAAGTCTTCTCGAAAATTGTGAAAAACGCACTCCTGTTTTGGAAAGAATCAACAACACAACTTCAGCGGGCGGTTGATGCCGCCAACCAAGTGAATGGCGCATCGCGCGTGTTTTTTGCAGTCGCTCCGTTTACTGAAGCTAACGCGCTCTTTACTACTGCTCCATGGCTGTTTGGGCTAGACGGCGGTTTTGCTCCACAAGACGAGGTTATCGATGCACGCCACGCCGTCTGCGACCTGTACGTGCAGGACATTGACGTTCTCGATCGGGAGATTTGCTATCGAGCTTCGGTCGGACATCCCAACCTCGAGGGGGCTAACGAATATGCAAAGGCGATCCTTACCGCCCTGAATGACGGCAAAGTCTGAGGAATATCGAAGTGACTAGGCAAGTACGATTCCAATTCACCATCAACAGCACACGACAAACTATTGGGAGCATCACTCCCGAAGGGATGTTGCTTTTCTCAAATGATGGCACGGATCTTTTTGGCCGCAGTTACTCACTCGATTTCGCCCCTATGGGTGATGATCTTAAAAAACGTTTTGCCATCGCATTGGGAGATCAGGACCTAACGTTGACACCACGAGTCGATAACGGCGATCTGGTATTTGATTGCAACACGGCATTGCCGCCAATGCTGTACCAAGTCCAATTGCGCATCGCAGGGCTAAAGGTCAGGGGACCAGTCCTCTTTGAAGTGCCCTTTGATCCCAAAACTGCAGCTCCAATTCCCATCTCGATAAGCATGAAGAGAGTTCGATTAATCGCCGATCCGCTCGCATTCGATCCGCAAATTAGAAACCTAGTGGCGTCCCCGAAATCGGTGATTGACGGGATGCCAGCAGCCGACTGGCTCCAGCGCGACAACGTTGACGCCCAGCGCAAGGCATGCGTCTTGAACCTCCTGGCGAAACTTCGCTGCGTTCCCAGTCCCGACAATCCGGTGATTGCTCAAATCGATCACATCGTCGCGCTCCAGCTCGAACGCATGTATGTACGCATTGCACCCGCTCTTGCGGACGACAGCAGCCTTCTCCTGCAAGGTGATGTCTTCGATGATCGTCAGGCACCGACGTCACCAACGCATCAACTTCTTGTGAAGTGGATCAAGACGAAACTTCCCCCCCTGCCAGAAACAGCTACTTATGTGCTGCGAAGTTTTCGCCAAGCCATTACCCACGACAGCATGCAAATCGTCGTCGCCAAACCGTCAGATCAGCCGGATGCTGGACGGTATGCGGATATCGATATTGATCTCGGCAACCCACTTGTTGACGTCGTAGGTTTTCTAACTCACATAAAAGAGCTCATCGAAAACGACGGAGAGGTGACCGATCACTTTACAGTACACAAAGATTTCGTGAAGGACGCGACGCTCAGACAATTTCTATATTACGAGGTTGAGAACGGCTAGTGCATTACCTTCGCTCAAAAGCAATTGCAGGAGGATTTTCCATGAGTACAAGCATCTCTTACGTGGTGCGTCTTTCCGGTTGGTGCGTGTTACTGATTGTGTTGACTGCTGGGACTCTAGTAGCTCAGAAAGAACCCGTGCAACCGCCAAGTGCGGTTGCAAGCAAAACTCTCCAGAAGAGTTCAGTGAAAGTGGCCGTGGAACCGCCAAGTGCGGTTGCAGGCACAAGTTCGCAGATTACGATCGTGCGAACCTCTCTACCTCTGGCAGCGGACGACAGAGGTTTTACCGACGTCAAAGTGGTTACAGTCGGCGGTAAGACGCAGAAAGTCGATATTTCCAATGCGGAAAGACTCACGTTTCAAGTGCCTCCAGGCGATTTTGTAGGACATGTTCCTGTGAGTGTTCAAATGGCTGATGGCACGATCGACACCGAGATTTATTTCATACCCGGAAATCATTCGATGCCGTCTTGGCTCTTGGTCGTGTATGTGTTGGCCCTGATGATCGTCCCCAGTGGGCTCATGGCCTACGATATCAAGCTCGCATACGCCACGGCTCGGGAGGCAAGAAGCGCGCTCATTAGTCAACTCCCAACAGGGGCTATGACGGCCGACGACCTCAAAATTCTCGCGGCTGAAATTAGTGCTCCTCCGCCAGGTATTCCTGGACTGGCTCGAGCAACCATCGCCTTTTTTCTTCTCCTCATCATCGGCGTCGCGATCTTCCATCTCTTGGTCACCGGCGTAACGGAGGTACCTCCGGCCGTGGATCGCATCCTTACACTGCTCGCCGGCGCATTGACTTCGATAACAGGATTCTATTTTGGCGCGAAGGCAGTGGAGGCTGGTGCAAACTCAGCATCGACTTCACCGACACCACAATCTTCAGTACAACAACCAGCGCCGCCGACTGGATCTCTGGCGTTGATGCCGGATCGCGAGAAAACAGGCGCACTCATTTCCATCACGGGCGGAGGGTTTGGTAACGACAAAGGTAAGATTACATTCGGCGCTGCTCAAGCGTCGGAGTCGGATATCGTTGCATGGGCCGACACTCTAATCAAAGTCAAAGTACCGGCAACCGCTCGCGCGGGCGGCATGAGCGTGATCGTAACGAAAGCAGATGGCCATCAGCTCGCAACACCTGCTACTGCATTCACAGTACTGGAGTAATCACCCATTGTTTGAGTCGCCACGAGGTGTTCTTCGGTCTCATCAACCACACAATTGAAAGGTTTATCTGTCCATGGCAATTGATCCAATCAAGCACGTCATAGTCCTCATGCTCGAAAACCGATCATTCGACCACATCCTCGGTGGACTCGCCGATGAACTCGGCCTCGATGGCGTACCCGGTGCCGGCCCGCGACGGTTCAATCTCGACAATCAAGGCAATCGCTTTGAGCAACTCGGAGGCGCCGCACGAGTTCTTCGATACGACCCGCACCACGAGTATGAGCACGTCTTACAGCAACTGGCGAATAACAACGGTGGCTTCGTCGAGGACTTCTCTCGCGGCTTTCCTGCCTCATCTGGACCCGACCGTGCGGAAATTATGAAGTACCATGATCCGGACAGGCTACCCGCAATGCATGCACTCGCACGGAACTTTGCAGTGTGTGATCATTGGTTCTCGTCCGTTCCCGGACCCACGTGGGCGAACCGGTTTTTCGTGCACAGTGGGACGTCAATTGGTCGCGTTGCGATGCCCAACGGGATTTTGGATGCGAATCTCCATTGGTATGATCAGACGACACTCTACGATCGGCTCAATGAACGACGACAGTCTTGGAAGATCTATTATGGTGACATTCCGCAATCGCTAATCCTGGTTCACCAACTCGAACCTAAGAACGCCAAACAGTACGCGAAAATGCAAACGTTCTATGAAGACGTCGGGGGGGCCGAAGGCGATTTCCCGGCATACGTCTTCATTGAACCAACCTACTATCCTCCCGGTGCGAATGATGACCATCCACCCCATGACATGTCGGAAGGTGAGCGACTGATCGCCGATGTCTACAATTCGTTGCGCGAGAACAATGACTTATGGATGTCGTCCTTACTCGTTGTCCTTGCGGACGAGCACGGAGGATTCTACGATCACGCCACGCCACCTGCCGCCGTGCCCCCCGATAATCATCACGAAGAATTTGGCTTTGATCGGCTGGGTGTGAGGGTCCCTGCGATCCTTGTCTCCCCCTTCGCTCCGAGAGCTGTCGTTAACCGGGTGTTTGACCATACAAGCTTGCTCCAATATCTCGTTGGGAAATGGAGTCTGGGATCACTTGGAAATCGGACTGGAAACGCGCAAACCTTCACCGACCTTCTCTTGCCAGTGGCGCGCAACGATACGCCGGTGAAGATTCCCGGACCGTCAGCCGATACAGGACTGGCGCAACCCGCCAATCTATTTGGTCGGAATCAACCAACAATGAGTTCCCAGCAGACCGCACTCTTCGCCATGACTCAGCTACTGGAGTCTGCTACTGAGGGTGGCTCGTCCGACCTCTTAGGCCGTACCAAACGCAGTGTGACTGGATTCGACGGCCAAGTCGACGTTGCAATGGAACGCGTCGAGCAATTCTTGCAACAACAGAGAGGTGTCAAAATCTAAATTTCGGGACAACCTGCTAAGGCAATTAGTGCTCCAAAGCCAAAACATCACTCGCGCGTCACTGATTGATTATTTAACTAGATGTAGACACAGCCACCCTGTCCGTCGCTGAGTCGAGCTGTTCTCGGGAGACACAAAATGGTTTCTGTCTTGTGAATTCACATCTTGTGAATTCACACTTGCCTTTTCTTGCACTTTCCAGCAGCATGCCGATGACTGTCAACCAGCAGTACATACGGATTCATCCCGACGCCGTTTTCTCCCAGCAAGTGCCTCAAACCATGGGAGTCCCGGAGAAACTTGTGGGGGCCTTATTAAAGAGCTTAACTTTCCCTCTCTTTGCCGCAGTTATCCTTGCGTGGGTGTTCATTCAAATGCTGAATACTCCTGCGGCTCCAATTACCAATATGGAGGGGATTGCCATTTTTGTTATTTGTTACGCTCTCGTTTTTCTACTCATGAAACTCTACGCCAAGTTGCAAAAACAAAAGCATATTCGGAGGCAGGAGTAATAACGATGAATTCTTTGGTTCGGCAAATACTTATGACGGCTCTTACAGTGGTTCTGGTTTTTGGGCTGGTTGCGGTCGGTTCTGCTCAACAACCGTCGGATAAGGAACGAATTTTGAGATTGGAGATGGAACTTCAACAGCTTCAAGCCCAAATAAAGGAATTGATGGAGATGCTTGCCGCGTCCGACAGACGAGCCATTCAGGCGATTGCAGACGCCGCCTCAGCTAGAACTGCGGCAAGCGCTGCTCAAAATGCTGCAACAGCTGCTCAACGTTCCGCTGATGCCGCAAACCGAAGCGTTCAAGCTGCCATGGATGTTGCACGCCTAAGAGCAGAAGCGATTCAACAGGAACTACAGACATATGAACAGCGCGAAACAGGAACAGCCTTTCTTGTTGGAGATTCCAGTGAAGCTTCGAGTTTTGGACTCTATAGCTACCTTTTGTTCGGTTCAAAGCCCACCGATGCAACCCTGCCCCGATATCGCAGTGCGGTTGTTGCATGGCTGACGATAGCTTCAACAACCGGTCTGCTGCGTGAGCATTTACCTAAGGAATTGATAAACACATTCTACATGCCTGTCTTGCGAAATCCTATTCAACAAGCGAATAGTTCAAAAGACGGTCAGACCGAACCTACCCCTGACTCTGTGCTGGGCGAATACGATTTTGAACGTGCCCGAATATTGCTCCGGATGCTGCCAGGCGATCATTTCGGAGGACCCTACATCATCTCGACTCTACGTCCTCTGAGTCTCGGTAAGATTAAGGATGACGAAAAGTTCTTGTATCAGGACCTCTCGTCCATTCCTCCTAATGTTGTCGTTTTATGGATTCGTGAATTTCAGGCTCGCACTGCGCAGGAACGATTTTGGGAAAAGCGTATGATGCCTCAATTTGCCCTGGAAATGCGGTCTGCGGTGGCTAAATTCGCGCAGACCACTCCCCAACTGACTGCGATCCTGACATGGTTGAGCAGTACGAACGTGGCCAGCAATAGTCCGAATTCTCAGACAGGAGTACCTAAAAAGCCCAATTAGACTTTGCTTTAATTGGCTCGCGTAGCTGCTGATAACCTCACAGTTCGGCACGCTGGGCGATATGAACGGTCAGGCAGGTGGGCTTCATGCAATCGAACTGTGAAGTGGTAGAGTGGTGGTATGCTGCTTCCCAAGTCGCTCCGGCCAATCGATATTCACATTGCGGCGTGGATGGAGAAATACAGCATAACTTTTGTTCACGTCGCGTTGGGCATTCTGTTCTTCTGGTTCGGCGTCCTCAAGTTCTTTCCCAGGACTTTCGCCTGCCGAGCAGCTTGGGTACGAACCATTGAGCACATCACGCTATACATGGTGCCATCGAGTATCGCACTTCCGATTCTTGCGGCTTGGGAATGTCAGATTGGAATAGGCCTCTTCACCGGGGTCGCTTTGCGAGCCACGCTGCTTCTCCTCTTTGCCCAAATGTTGGGAACCCTGTTGCCGTTGGCCCTCGTTCCTTTGGAGACTTTCATCATATTTCCTGTCGCGCCGACACTCGAGTGCCGATGCATCATCAAGAATGTCGTGCTGATTAGCGCGGCAATCGGGACGGTGCAACGGTGCGTGGCGGACGGTTTGTGGTGAAGCCACCTAAAGACAAAGCGTCTACATGATTGGGTAAGATTGGCGTAAGTTCAACCCAATCGGGCCGATGGTTTTTGTCGGGCGAAGTACTCCAAACGAAAGGAAACCCACTTGACTAACCTTAACCGCAAGGACTTCATCAGGAAATTGGCAGTCATTGTTGCCGGAGCATCTGTTCTTCCTGCCGCGCTAGTCGGTTATCCAGCGAAAGCAACCGCAGTCTCAGGCGACGAGGCATCGACGCCGCCTGCCTTGCGAATCGATGACCTGGGAATCATCGATCTACATTGCCATCCCTCTTTAAAGATGTATCTGTGGAATAAGCATTTTTGGAAGAAATATAATCCGAAGTCCGGAACCAATCCATTCCCGTTGCAGGATACCGTCGATGAATTGAGCAGTGGTTATGTGAAGGGATTTCTTGTAGCCCACTATCTCGTTGAGGCTGCCCTCGAATCCGAATCGGCGGTACTTAAGAATCTTTTTCCGTTCATACGACGGCTCTTTCCAGGCTTAGCCGCTAAGGTCGAGCATGAAGACTCTTCTAACTTTACCCAGATCAACATCATGATTGACACGATGGAATCCCAGGTACATCAGGCCAATAAAGAGCAGGGCCGAGTTCGATTTGTTATTGCTAGGGATTTCTCAGAGTTCGAACAGGCCATCAAGGACGGGAATATTCCGATTGCCCATGCCATCGAGGGCGCGCATGCCCTTGGCAGAAACTTCCCCCTGACCCACAAAAGACGCGTCCCCTTGGATAATGAACATGTGGAAAACATCGACGAGAAAACCAACCGGTATATCCGTAACCTTGAAGCCTTGAAGTGGAGAGGGGTTTGTCTGCTGACTCTCGGCCATATTTTCGTGAACGACATTGCACACCCGACGGAGGGAATATCGCCGGACGAGAAACACGCAATAAAGATGGACTGGCAGTATCTTCCGATGCGAGATGACCTGCCCTTGACCGGAATCGGAGTCGCAGTCGTCGAAAAGATGCTCGATATTGGAATGATTGTCGACCTGACTCATTCCACACCGGCCGCTCGACAGGATGTGTTTAGAATCAATGCGAACAGAAAAAAGGTGGGAAAGGCGCTCCGCCCGTTAACGTTTACCCACACCGGATCGCAGACACTCTTTGAACAATACGATGCGCGGTACAACAACGGCCGCTACGAGAACTTCAAGTACTACGATGCAAGCGACCAGGAGATCGACCAGATTTGTGATTGTAGCGGCGTCATTGGAGTCATTCCTGAAAATTTCTGGCTGGTGGCCTGCGATACGAAGCTCGACAAACATTATGCCAGGCTCTTTCGAGATGGCATTCCCTACATCGTGGAAACGATTCTGTGCATCAATTCAAAGACCAGAAGCAAGGATTTCGACAACATTTCCATCGGCACGGATTTTGATGGATTTGCCGATGCCCCACGCGATCTCTACAAACCTTCCCAACTCGGTGCGCTGATCCAGGCACTCCGTGACGCAAAGATCACGGAAAAGCAAATCCGGAAAATCACCAACTTGAATGCGCTTCGCCTTCTGCGAGAAGGATGGGGCTCATAAAAAAGGACACAACTCCCATGCGTTTGGCACGCAATCCCCGAACAATCGTACAACTGGTGTTTTTGATCCTTATTCTTGCAATGCTTGAAAGCAACGCACTGGCAGACCCAAAGGACCTGACTCCCTGTTCCGGAAGTCCGATCACGAGCCGGAACGCCGACATTTCCCAAGTCCAGTGGCTACCTGTAACCCCATCGCCCGGTAATCCAAAACTATCCATGTACCGTCAGGGGGTCGGCGCCCCGACCATCAGAATTCCGGATATGCCCACTCATCGCGCGGACCAGATCACCATCGTGAACTGGAATGTGCATGAGGGCAATGCGCGCATACGCGACTTCATCGAACGGTATCTGTGGAAGGACCGCCGCGTCGATTTTGTCATGTTGGTAGAGGAAGCATTTCGTACCGGACCCGACGTTCCCCCCACCTACGACAAGGAAACCAAAATACCAAAGCGCATCGGACAGCCAAACAGCGATGAAGATATCATTAGAGTCGCCGACTGCGAGCATCTCTGGCTGTACTACGTGCCCTCCATGCGCAACGGCAAACAAACCGGCACCGCCAGCCAGGACCGCGGCAACGCCATTCTCTCCACCATGCTGCTCTCCAATTTCCGAGCCATCGAACTCCCCTATGAACACCAGAGGCGCGTCACCCTCGGCGCCACCGTCACACTTTCAAATCGGGACTCCATCGATGTTTTTGCCGTGCATCTCGACACCTCAAAAGAGTTTTCGAAAGGTTGGATCCTCACTGGCAACGGTGCCCGTGAAACACAAATGCAGGCGGTCATCGATTCGACCAGGGGGCTTGCTGGTCTTGACCATGTGGTAATCACGGGAGATCTCAACGGCGGAGGCGGCGCCGTCACCGTGCTCGATCACATTGTCAAACAAACTCGATGTCCGGGGCCCACCTTCCAGTTGCTTGGAGTCTTCCCCGTGACGCTGGACCATGTGTTTGTGCGGCTACCATCAACCTGGCAAACAGGATCCTGCGAGCGTCCAAAGGACAAATGGGGCTCTGACCACTGGCCCTTCACCCTCCCACTGATACCACCACAACTGAATAACTGACGGATGTCCAAAAAAGGAAGCCGGCATCACGACCACTAACACTCGTCTTTATTTATGGAAAGAGCTCTGGCAGAATGTGCCCGTACAACGGACTGGAAAGCCAGTCCTTGGCTCTGAAACCGAAATTATCGCCGCGGTATTTGCCAACTGCTGAAGCACATTTCGAAATCTGCAGTCCGCGATAGCGCGTGTCCGCGCAGGAGCGCAATGCCAATCACACGGTGCATCGTTTGAGAGCGATCCGAAAAGGAAGGAGCGACGATTTGAAAAGACTCGTGATAGCCGCGGCAGTTGCCATATTTGCCCAACACATCGCAGCAGCGCAGACCCTTACAAGAAATAATTTACATCCCAAACCCAATCTGACGAAAACAGGAAACTTTAATCTTAACGTTGCTCCTCCACCGCAACCGCCTCCACCGGCAAACGAATTCGCTCTTTCAGTATCGCCTGCAGCTGTGATTCTTAAAGAAGGAGACCAGACCGACAGTCCGGTAATCGTAACCGTGTCCTTTGGAAGCAGCTTCACCGGTGCAGTGCAACTTTCTGTAGCCGGCCTGCCGGAAATGGCCGAGGAAACAGGACTGGATCCCAAGACGGTGACTGGCATGCCGGGCCAATCCGTTTCAGCAAATCTGACATTGGCGACAAAAGGTTCGACAAAGATTGGAATTTACCAGGTAATGATCAAGGGGCAGTCCGGGGCTCTAAACAAATCCGCGACGCTCCAGTTTGCGGTAAATCCAGCGACTGTAGATTTCTTTTCACAAGGAACGGTGCTCTTCGCGAAAGACGACTTACCCAAGCCCTCCGTTGCCGTTCAGGCGATCGATGCGGACTTTTCAATAATCAGTATTCACGTCCGCGCGACGCTTCCGACTTCAAGTTCAACACCCGGTGCGGGTGCGTCGATATTCACGGTCCCTAACGCCAATCTGCGTGCACAGTTGCTGGACCCTTTCGGTGGGATTCTCAATCTCGCCGCCGGCAAGGAATGGAACGAGATCTTCAAAACTTCCAATTTATCCGCGGACATTCGAGGAGCGGGGAAAATCATCGAGGTGCCCGAAGACCCGGCGAAGGCAACCACTGAAGCCTATACGGCATCCGCAGCTGGTACGGCCGGAGGGAACATCAGATTCGTCGTCATTGGATCCGCAGCGAGAGGGAGCCTCGCTGTACTTACTCTTGCAGGCTCATACTTCGGCCAAGGAATTGCAAAATCATCGGTAGCGAATCGCTTCACGACTCCACTGCGGCAATTTACCAATAATGCCAGCGGCGGATTTGTTTTCAGCGTCCCCGATTTGCACTTTTATATTACTGCAGGGTACCGTTGGTCCAACGACAAACAGGTGGGCAAACAATTCGTCTTCTCAATTAGTCCAAACAAATAGACAGTCCTAAGGATTTGGAAGCCTGACTATGACAAAGTACAGCCTGAACGCCGGCAGCAATGGAATTCATAGCTATTCTGAAAACTGTTACCTGGAATTCAAAAAGCCCTTGCGGACAGATTACACGAAGGAAGATCCGATCGACCAAGCCTACCGCTCGTTGGAGCGCATCAGGGAAAGTCATTTCCGGAACGAGAAAGGACGCGAGATAACCGTCAGCGCGAACGATATTCCGGCATCCATTTCTGTCATTTGCGACAAGGTCATGGAAATCAATAAAATCGCCGTTAGTAAGAGGATAAGGCCGACCACTGACCACAGGAGTTTTACGTCTACAATGAATTCAACCGGTCGTACGTTGAGATCATTCCTTACGCCAAGCTCTTGCAAAACGCCAAACAGCGAAACCGGATACTGTTCTACACCATCTTCCCTTCAACACTTAATAGCGTAGCTCGGTAGCCAAATCAAACCACGGACCGTAAGCTTCAGAGACCGCCGGGCGCGGGGATTGTCGTTGGGCCGGGGATCCTGTCACATTTTTGCGGCTCGGAATGCTTCGGCTCAGGTTCTTTGAAAGATAAAACCCAGCAACGATATCAAGTCTGGGTTAGTTGATTCGGATGTAGTAGAAAACAGCGGCATTCTTCGGACGAGTTTCTACATCCGTCCGGACATCCCCATTTTTTTCTCTATCAATCGTCATGGGTTCCAGGATTCGAGCAGATGCGTATGTATTGTCACCTTCCACTCCCGCAAACGTTCCGCCATGATGGGCTGACCCTCCACCCACCTCGTACCTATGGCTATGCATTTGAAGAGAGTCCATCTGAGGCTGATAACCGGCTACTCGACCTGAATCATTTGGAGCGGCAAACATATCTGTCCGAACTAAATTCATTTCAGAACGATTGAGACCACGCAGGAAAAGTCCTCTGAGGTCCGGAACAGTTGTCTTCTGATATAAAACAGCATACCTTGAACCCGCCACCGTACGCCCGTCTGCCGGAACCCAACGAGCTTTTTGGGGGTCAAATCCCTTCAATCCTATATCCACGTTGGGAAGTTCCTCGGGAGGCACAACAGATGTAATTATTGTGCCAACAAGTACTCCCAACTCCGCCCCAACAGCTTCTATTGCGGCAGGCTTAGCCGAATTTGTCGCAGTGATTCTTGCGACTCCTAAGCTTGCTATAGCGCCGATTATTGCGACGATAATTGGAACGATCGTGCCGCCAGCCTTTCGATCTGGTTTTGAAACATTTACGCCGCTCCCTTTTGAATCTTGTGTTGAATCATTTCGAGCCATATTTTTTCCTTATCGCTATGCCGTTGCCGCATTTACGAGACATTCGAATTCCGTTGGCTCGCGGTACGACGAGGCTGGGAACATGTGAAGCCTTATTGTCAACGACGGATCGTAGCGCAAGTCGAAACTTAATTGCGATGGAAAGTTGCCACATGAAGCTCTCGATGCGTCACCGTCCAAATGGGCTAATTCCCATTCTACAACGTGAAATTTCAACGATCAGACGAGACACATAGCTCAGGCGGCTGGAAGATAGATTCAAAACTAGACGGGGACTGGTCGTCCTATGGCTGACAAATGTAACCTTATTTCATCCGCAATTCCCGGAATCGGTTTTATCATGTCACCCTTATAGCCCCTTGCCCGACTGGCGGAACGAGACGGGCTGCACAGATTGGATTTAGACGCCATGCTTACAAAGATCTCTCCATGTGTTCTCATTTGCCTGACTCTAGTCTTCTGCTTTGCTGCGAACGCACAGAATGACAACGGCATCCACGTAGGTGCACCGAAGGTCTATGATTCACGCGCGTTGACGTTAATGCTGAACGATATCGAACAGAGTCTAAAGAATCCGAATTTCATCGATCCCTCTAAGCTTGCCGCAGCTTTGGGGAACTTGCAGGGTTACAACAGTCAGGACTCTTCGCAACAATTTAACGCTAGGGGAGCCGTTGGGCCGCAAGCCGCGAGCGTTGTCGCCGGCGTCAACAGCAGCGGCGCCGCGGGCAACGGGGCCAACGCGGGTTTAACCATTCCGTCGCTCCCGACGCTGCAGACTCCGCCGGCGTTTACGCCGAATTTCGGCTCGAACGCGGGCGATTTGCTGGCGGACGAAGTGAGCCTGACCTATCAATACAACAACATTCGGATGTTACTTGACCGGTCATTGACAGACCGCTTGTATGGCGGGGCCTCAAGATTGCAGGCGGTGCTCGGGTTCGATGTGGATCTGGAGCCGCCCTCGAACGCGACCGATGCGCTGGCGGTTGTGGAAGTGACGGCGAAGATGGATAGCTGTGGCGGCGCGTCTGACACAGACTGCAACGTCAGTGGAAATTTAGCAGTCGTGGCCATGATGCCGGAGGAGGGTTCACATAACGCGGCCACGCTGAGCCAGAAGGCCGACGCTTTTGGGGGCGCCATCGCGGCCAAGATATTTTCGGTGGGCTATGCCGCGCAGAAGCGAAGCCAGGTTTTCTATTTGTACCGCGCCATGGACACGGTCTCCTATCAGCTGAAGTCGTCCATGGTCAATACCGTTAATTTTGGTTGGCAATTCCGCCCCGTGCTCGGACGGCGCAGCGTAACTCCCGGGATACGTCACATGATCGCTGTCGTGGCGCTGCCGTCGAAGGACCTATCAAGCACCGATGACAAGGCACAGATTCCGATTCTCAAGATCACAGTCAAGACGCACTGGATCCCTTATCAGGCGAAGACACAGACGACGGAGAAGCGCCGCAGGTGGTTCCACGTTGCGCTGCCCGGCGAGGGAGGCTACGAAGAGGTTTCCGCCGCCGTGTTGCCTACCGATGCGACCCAGCGGGCACTTGGCGCGACAATTTCCAAAATAGAATGGGTGCCCACGGACGCATCCACAGGTATCGCAATCATCCACGGGACAAACTTTTTTCCAGGAACGAAAGTGAGCTTCGGCTCGAAGGTTTACGCAACGGAGATGGACGGGCTGGTGATCAAGTCCGATCATCAGTTGGAGGTGGCGCTGCCACTTACGGCCGCAGTCGCTGGGGGCGTATTGAGCGGCCGGTATGGCGCCGCCAAGCCTTTGGAAGCGCCCGCAGGCGCGCTGCCGGCGGGGTTCGAAATAAAAAAGCTGCAGTTGTTTCCAGAAGGATCGGACATGTACCAGCTTTTCATCGACCTTACTTTCAGGTCAGCCGTGACGGTAGCCGATCTGGAGAGGTCGGCGAATCCGCCGGTTGTGCTGGTGAAAGGCACGGCGATTTCGACGCCGCCGTCTCAAAAGCAGCTGGAGTCGCCGAACCAGATTCAACTCTCGACTTTTGTGCCGGCTTCGTTGGTGCAAGGTGGAGCGGCGACGGTGACCGTCACATACCCGTTTGCAGGCTCGAATTGGACGGCCAGCCTGCCACACTACGATGCAACGGTGAACGTCACGCGGTTGGGCGGAGCAGACCACACCCGACTTCTGATCTCGGTCAATGACAAGACGCTGGATGTCTGCGACGCGGCGACAACGTTGCAACTGGAAGCCGGGAAAACTTTCGGGGTAGGAACTAAGACCGGCGATACCGAACTGGCCTGCTTGGATCCGAAGAACAAGGTGTTGAGCTTCGAAATTAAGACCCCGGATTTGACAGCCTACAAGAAGTTCGCGCTGGTGAATACCAGCGGCAATTTCCCGGTGCTGGTCGGCGATATTACGCCGGTACCGGCTCCCTCGTTGGATAAGAATCAAACGGTTTCGGTCGGAGTCGGCGACGTGAAGTCGGTTACGTTTACAGGAAGCAATCTGGATCTGGTGACGAAGGTTCTGTTCGTAGATGCTGAGTTGACGATCACAACCAAGAAGGCTGCGTCGATCCAGATAAGGCTGACGACCAAGGATGTCACGGCGGCGGCCGGTACGAAGGAACTCCAGTTGATTTCTGACGGCAATGGTCCGATCACAGCAACGCTGACCGTCACGGCCCCAAGCGGGGCTTCAAAATAGGAGACAAGAAATGGTAACTAAGAAGATAGCGAGGACGAAAGCAGGCGCGGCTCTGACGCGGACCGCTTTGGCGAAGATGATGAAGACCAAGTCAGATGCGCTGCATGCGGTAATCGCCGCGCACCTCGCCGACATGCCCGGGGTGAAGCTGCACAGCATGCACTTCAGCGTCGCGCCCAAGGGTGTATCGGATCCGTGCGGCGGACGGTGCAGGCCTGGGCAAGTCTGCTTGCTCAGTAGCAGCGGCGAATTCGTCTGCGTGTAGTCCCCCGTCGGGAATGGCTGGCACGGCTTGAAGGCAGCCTCGGTGGAGGGCCACGATCGCCTCGAACTGCATCCCCGCTGAAGTAGGCGGGCATGGTCGCGTCCCACAGAACAGTCTTCTCGAAGGCCGGTCAAAGAGCCGTCAATGATTCGCGCGGTGCGAAGAGGATTTTTTCGGATTCTAACGGCGCCGATCACGTGCTTTCGCCGCTTCCAAACACGCCCGCATGCGCTGCGACGTCTGCGTGTGAATGGCATACACATCGCGCCTCCATTACGGAGTCACAACAAAAGATAGTCAAGAAACGCGACGCCGGCGGAAGTAGAAGTAGAAAGGGCCCGATCTGACAGCGACACCGTGATGTTCGTATCGACTGCGAAACCATCGGAAGATTCCCCGGAACAGAATGCCAACGCAAATAAGGAACCACACGGCAATCAGCGCAAAAGCTGCCAACGGCTGAGCCTTCGTTTGTGAAATCTGGAATGGCTTCAAGAGGTCCCACAGGGGCATCCACGCGATAAACCCTAACCCTGTAATAAAAGCAGAAAACAGCAGAAGAAATCCCGACACAATCTGGATTGTTCTCGACATGACGTCGGCAGAAATACGCCGGGCGATCCAAAGCGCTATAGTGATCGAACCCATCGCTACCCAACTATGGAAGATCGAATCCACAAGGCGCTGATAGGGTTCTGGAGATCCTTCACGCAAGGTCAGCAGGAAGAATCCGGCGCTTGCCAGCACAACAGTGCAGCTGATCCAGGTTTGGCTTCGCTTCAGCAAGATCTTTGGGTTGCGGACGATCTGCGAATCCCTCTCGATCGAACCGCGGTGCTTCATATTTCGCGTTGGCCCGCGATTGGTTTCATTGTAGGACGACGAATGCGTATGTCCAAGAAATTGTCGACTGCCTCATGGAGCGGAGGAGGTCTGCGGGACAGCGGACTCCGTATACATCTGATTGATTTCCCGCCGAAGGTCCATCAATTCCCTCAATTCTTGACCAGTTGGCATTGTCGCTCCGCCGCTGGTGACTTTGGTCGGCGGTGCCGCTGAAAGGTGTTCAATAGCCGCTTTCTGAAAGACAATATAGAAACGCGTTTGAGCCGGCACCGTCACGACGATGTTCTGTGCAAATGCGGCATTCGTCAGTTCCTGTTCACCGGCCGACGTGATGTTTCCGGCAAGTCTGTCACGGAGAAGAGTCCCTCCCGTAATGGGCTGGCCGATGGCTGAGCCGCCAGACCCGACGGCGTATGCCGCGATCGTCCCAACTCCGGTCAACGTCCGCGTAAGGAACTTACGCCCTTTGTTCGTACCAGTGACTTTCCCCTTGAGCGGTTCATTTCGGAAATCCATCGCCGTGGCTTCGATTTGCTCGGTTCTCCCGTCCGGCATTTGGAGAGAATGGAAAACAATGCCAATGTATCCATTCGTCGAGGCTTGCTGCATTTCGCCAATCGCCTTCGTTCCCGCTGGTACCAGAATCACTCCGTCCCTTTCGTAGTTGTACTCGATAGCTGCGACCACCGGCACTTTGAGCGCGCTGGTTACTGCAGATTCAAGTCGCCCAATCAATCGCGATCCTGGCGGAAGGAGGGCCGGACGGTCCGAGTTCGCTTCTATCACTGCTGGATTGCTTGAACCTACGGTCCCACTTCCAGATCGAATAAAGACGATTGAGGATTTTGGAGACGGGCTTCGAACCGCATCCGAAAATGACGCGGGCACTTCTGATCCCGGCGCGCCTGCGTAGTCCGGCGACGCTCCATACCTGTATGTGAGGGGCGTTGCGACGAGATTGTTTGTATTAGCAGGAGCATGAACTACCGGTGACGAAACCTGACTACGTCGGTCCACGGATTTCGCCGAAGCGACATCCTGCAACGGTTGGAGACCGGAGGTGTCGCGCGGCGACGTATTCTGAATGTCCGCCGCACTGAGCGGAGCTTGTCCCGAATCGTCCGATTGCGTCTGGGCACTCAAGAGAGGCGTCGGAGACGCGAGTCTCGCCGGAGTGGGCGATCCTTTGCGACCTAGATTCGGCTGCCGGTCGCGTGGCGCCTGGGTTGGTTTTGTTGGCGGCGTGGAGAACACTCCGACGAATAGGAGAATGGATCCGACAATTCCACCGATCAACAATACGAGTGCTCTCGTCCGGTCCTGCTTGGGGTCAGGCCGGACAACAGGCTTACCTTCGCGTTTCAAGTTGCTAAGGAATTTCCGGAACCACACATAAGAGGATTTCGGCCGAGGTTCGGTTTCGTCCCGCTCGCTGTCAACCGGTTCAACAGGAACGCCTTCGTTTGTGATTTCGTCACCTTTCTTGTCGACGTTGTTTGCATCAGTCATGTTTGTCCTCCGCAATTGAGTTGACGCTAAAACGGATTGGCACCAATACAGGCTGATCCACTCGCGCGGCCTCCGCAATTTGCAGGACCAGGCTCTCATTGGACTGCTTGAGTGCCGGCCGCTCGAACACAACAACGCCGGCCGTACGGGCACCGGGGATGAGTCTGCGTTTATCGAGACGAAATTCCAGAACGGGGATCTGATCGATCGTCGTCCAACGGGAACTTTTTCCAAGGATTCCGGATTTAACGTAGCCAGCCAATTGAACCTGTGGGGCCATGAGTTCCACAACTTCGGCGGTCGAGTTCACCACAGAGAACAACACAATTAACTGCGAGTCGCGTTGTTCGACCGGACCAATCCCGACCTTCAATCGATCTCCTTGAAGTTTCGGTAGCGGCCCACTCCGCTGTTGCTCGACGAACGCGGGCAACGGATCCGTGGCGGAAGATGCAGGTTTTCCATTCTCCTGGTTTGAAGGCAACGTGCCTAATGCCAGAGTCTCGGCAATCAGCGATGTCGGATAGCCTTCCTCAATGAACGACGCTCCAGCGACCCGACACACAACCAACAAATCGAATTCAACGTTGGATTTTCCCGATTCAGTGCTGCTCTTCAGAAGTAGCGGGAATTGTCGTCCATTGCTAGTTGAGATCAGGATGTTCGTTTCCCCTGTTGCCGATAACGGCTTAACAAATACCAATAGCGGTTCGTTTGGCGAGTGCTCGGCCAGGAAGAAACTGGGATCGCCGACAATCACTGAACTCACCGGATCGGGCAGGCGTATCGTCGTCGTAAAGTGTTGCGCTAATTGGACGGTCGCAATGTGACCGTCGAAGACGACTCGAGTCGCCCGGCGTGGGGCGGAATTCTCGTGGGCCACAATCGTTCCGATCCACAGCAGTAGCATCACTAATGACAGAACGATTCCTTGTCGCATACTTAGTCTTCCCTCGTTGTCGTTAAAATGGTCTTTCACATTCGTCCAGACTGTTGGCCGAATCAGCGAGCAAAGCAGCAAACCCGTCACGTAAGAGAATCTTTTGCCGATCGGACTCTGTCTTTACGAGCAAGGGCAGCAATATGTCGCGATGTTCAGGCCGAATTTCTGTAATGCCCAGGATGTTCATCGCTCTCGCAACATCAAGGATTTCTGAGACCGATGGGGGCTTCTCGAGACTCCAGCCTCGAAGCGCGCGGGCCAGACCGGCGAGTTGGTCATGAGCGAACGCCTCCTCGTTTGTGCGAAAGGACAGAATTTCTCGTTCGCGTGCCACAGACGGATGCTCAAAACGGATGTAAAAGCTTCGCCGCCGAAGCGGGTCGCCGATTCGTCGTTCCTCATTTGAGGTCAGAACGACAAAAGGAACCGTCTTGGCTTTGACAGTTCCAAGCTTGGGGATACTGATCTGCCATTCGCTGAAGATTTCCAGCAGCAGCGCTTCGAAGGCTTGATCCACTTTGTCGATCTCGTCGACCAAAAGCACGCATGGCGTCTCGTCGTACATGAGAGACCGAAGCAACGGCCCTGCCGTGAAGAATTCCAGTCCATGCAGTTTCGTACGCAAAGGATCCCAACCGTCAGCAGTGACGTTCTCCGCAGTTTCCAGGAACAAACGCTGCAAAGCCTCGTCGAACTTGCCAATCGCCTTTTCTTCATTGATCCCGACGTAGCATTGAAGTCTTTCAACAACCGTCCCTGCCGCTCTCGCGACTGCACTTGCAAGCGCCGTCTTTCCAGAGCCGGGCGGCCCTTCGATCAACAGCGGTCGCCCCAGCTTCATCGCGAGATAAATCGCTGGAAGCATTTCTTCGGCAACCAAGTACCGGGCTGATTTCAGTTTTGCAGCAAGTTCTTCAATAGAAGAAAACATTTCTTCCTCTATTCAGAACGAGTCAATCGGGCAGGAATCCGTGACATGTGGAGATGGAATTAAATTCGTTTGTCGAGTTTGATCATCGCGAATGATCCGTGTGTTGGCTTTTAAGGGTCCGGCCTCTAGCTCATGGAAGACTCACGTTCAATGTGGACTGATTTATTGGAGGAGGTCAAACGTGACAGGGACGGTATCAAGTTTCTCGGTTGCACAGTCTTTGATTCCTTAAAGCGCTCCAAGTGACGGATTTCCTTACGAGCAGGTTGGGTCGCGATACCGCATTGCACGATGGGCGTCATACGGTTGGGTCTTCCGCAACGAACCTCCTTTGTGAATGAACGGCTTAGGAGCCTGTCGAAGTTAGAACTGAAAGCAATCTCGATTGAAACCACAGGTCCGTTTATGGACCGGAGCCATATTAGTGTCGGGATTCTTTACGGATTTTCGAATTCAGTCCCTAACAGGTCGCCGCATAACTTATTGAAATAGATACGTGAAGTCGTGGCTGCGTCGATGGCCCCTAACTTGCCGGTTCAACTCGATTCTTCCGATCGTACGCATCATCTATATATGTCTATTGCAGGAGGCAAAATGACGAAGTTTCTAATACGAACATCGGTTGCGGTCTTGATGTTATGGATCAGTCAAGCCGCGTATGCAGATTCCTTCACTTTCACCACTTTACCGGTAACCGGCGACGTCTCCGGACCGGTTGGCTCGACGGTCGGCTGGGGATACACAATTACAAACCAGAGTCTCACGGACTGGCTGGTTACTACTGGTCTCACCGCAGATCTCTTCGACCAGGGGACGCCCAACACCCTGTTTGATTTCCCGATTCTCGCACCCGGATCGACAGCAACATTGGCCTTCGATTCACTCGGAGGATCGGGACTCTACGAACTGACCTGGGATGCGACAGCGCACGTCGGCTTCACGAACAACGGGGCATTCAACCTCAGCGCGGAGTGGTGGGACGGCGATCCATTTGCCGGTGGAAATTTTCTTGATTCCGCTTCCGACCAACAGGCTGTATATTCAGCAACCGTTACTGGAGACAATGGATCGTCGGCCGTGCCCGAACCAAGCAGTATTGTGCTTCTTGGTATGGGTTGCATTTTGATCGCATTTCAGAAGAAGACGCTGGGAAGGAAAAGCAATTCCCTCTAAGTCCGCGCTTTGATGTCGTAATTCGGACTCATCGAAAGCACATGGCCCCTCCGTAGCCCAAGGCACGTGCGCAGAGAAGGACCGATCTACACAGGCGGCCATCTCGTTCGGTAAGTCCGGAATGAAACAAAATGCATTTCAAGATCGCTTCTCTTCTGTCGCTAAACGGATTCACCCCGGAGTGCGTGCACTGCTTTGCGTTCTGTTGGTTCTCGTAGTTTCCCTGCCTGGATATTCTCAAGGGACTCCTTCACTCTCCGCAGCAATAGCCAGCCAAGGACCGCAATCCGGTTCCTATCTGGTCGAATTGCGGGTCGCGAATTCCGGAACCGGACTCGCACGAAACGTTCGCATCAACACGATCACATTGCGGACCCTTGCAGGGACAGGTACAGCGACATTGGTTTCTTCCCAAACTACCCTTCCAATCCTGCTTGGCGATATGCCATCCGGCTCTACTTCCACGGTACAGATCTTTGTTTCCCTTCCCGCCACGGTCACCCGCTTTTCCCTCACGGAGAACGGAACCCTGCAAAATTCGGCAGGATCCAATTTGAGCTTTTCCTACGCTCAGTCGGTCATTCCTCCGGCGAACAAAGCTCCCGTCGTTGACGCCGGCGCTGACCAGACCATAACGCTGCCGGATTTGGTGACACTCGCGGGGACTGTCGCTGATGATGGATTACCCCTCGGAGCAAGTCTTGCTCCGACCTGGACCAAAGTGAGTGGACCGGGGACCGTCACGTTCGATACGCCAAACTCTGTTTTCACAACGGCGACATTCGGTCAGGCCGGAACTTACATATTACGATTGAGCGTCAGTGATGGGCCTCTGGTCGGAACGGATGATGTTGGAGTTATGGCGAACGTCCCGATTTCACCGCTCAACTTGTCTGTTGTGCCCACGGTTTCTCCGACTTTTCAGTCTTCCCAGGTTCTGAAGGGTTCCGTAGACGGCGCCAATGGCGGAACCTCCGTCACGATTTCTGGCGGCGCGTCTGCCGCAAGTCAGCGCCTTGCCGCGAACCAGGGCCAATTCGGAATTCGTGTTCCACTGAAACCAAACGCGGAGAATAGCCTCGCAGTGACAGCCACCGACGATTCCGGCCGCACCGCCAGCGCTTACAACCTGAACGTCGTTCAACTCACGTTGTCGAATCTTGTAACGGCGCAGGTGACCGCCCGGCGTCTTTCGACCCCTGAAGTTCAGACGCTTGTCGCCGACGGGACGATCAACATCAGTAATCCTTCGAATTTCAATGTGTCGATGTTTTCTATTGCGCTTACAGTCGGCGGACGTTCCGTAGGTTTCTCCGTGCCGGGGGTGGGGAGCAGCGATGAACCCTTTGAGTTAGGCCCGGAGATCACAATCTCTTGCCAGGATAAGGGGAAGGATATCGAGCAATCCGGAAACGCCTTGCTCGTTCCTTGCGACGACGACAATAGCAGTGGCCCCCTTCCAAAGATCGAGCCGATTAAGCTCCGCCTGTTCGATTTCGACCTGGATGGTCCCGACGGTCCAGTGTCCATTCCGGGCGCAATCATCATCGAGGGGAAAATCAAAACGCTCAAGGAATTCTTCAAAGTCAACCTGCTGTTGATGAACGTCTCCAGTGGATTCACCTTGAGCAACATTACGGCAAAAATCAATGTGCCGGACAACGGATTGTCTCCCGTGGCGCCCGTGAGTGCGGTTGTTGCGATGGATGACCTCGGACCGGGCGCACAAGGCACAGGACAGTTCGTCATTCGAGGCGACAACATTGGCGTGCACACCGTCTCTATCAATTTCGGCGCAATGCTCAATAGCGCGATCCTGGCCAGCCCGGTCGCAATTTCAGGCAGCGCATCGACGGATATTGAGGTCAAAGGACCACCCACACTGGACGTCACTGTCGAGCACCCAGATTCCGTGACGGCCGGACAACCGTACACGCTCGAGGTGAACATCAAGAATACCTCCAAGGATCTCGATGCGCTGTTCACCTCACTGGAGTTCAATGCCGGTCGCGCCGAGATTATCGATGCGACAACGGGACTTCCTTCGATCGGCTCCGACATTGCGTCGCTCGGGGATATCCTGGCAGGTCAGAGCGTCTCCCATAGTTATACGGTGGTACCTAAGGACACCGGGCCGATCATCAGTTGCATTGCGGGGGCTACCACAAACATCAAGTTGTCCGTCGTGTTCACCAACAGTGATACGGGTTGCGCCATAGGCACACTGCCGAGCCAGACCGTTAGCGCATCCGGCCAGCCTACCGTTACCGTCTTGCCTGCTGCCAATTCGACGGACGTACCTTTGACGGCAACGATTTCCGCATTCTTCTCGCGAGCAATGCAGACGCCGACAATTACATCGTCAGGTTCGGGTGCGACTTTTCGTGTCACTGATCCGAGCGGTGGAACCGTCGCCGGCGCGCTTGGGGGTTTGACTTTGCCCAACGGCGCAACAGTGGCGACCTTCCTTCCGGGTTCTCCGCTCCGGCCCAATACGACATACAAGGTGATCATCTCGCCGAATATTTTCGATGTTAATGGGAACAAGCTTGCCTCCGGCCTGACATCGATCTTCACCACGGATGCGACAGCGAGCTCCGACACCGTTCCGCCTCGTATCACGATTCAGGTGCTGTCACCTGCAAACCCGCAGGCGGTTCCGCAAGGACAGATCCTGCGCGTGGGCGCGGACGCCAGCGACAACTCCGGCGTCGTTATGCGCGTCGATCTGCTTGTCGATGGGCAACTCGTCGATGCTCGCGTTCCAATCTCGACTGTCACATTCCTCGTGGATACGTCGAGTCTGGATCCCGGTAGTTCGCATGTACTGAGGGCAATCGCAACCGATGCGGCCGGGAATACTGCACAGACATCGCTCAACATTGCGATTACTCCGGACATTGTTCCACCAACGGTTGGAGTGACCGCTGCGGCGATAGTCCAGCGTGGACAAAATCTCGCAGTTTCGATTCAGGCAGCCGATGACATTCGCGTTGCGCGTGTGAACGTATTCAACGATAGCGGCGTGGTGCCGGTTTACACGGGGTTTGTCGCGCCATTTCAGTTTGGGCTCGATACCACATCACTCGGGAACGGAGCGCACCAGTTACGCGCAATGGCAATCGATGGCGCCGGAAATGTCGCACAGGCGACCGCGGGATTTTCCGTTCGTTCGCTTGTGGGCATTGCAATATCTCCCCCGATCGTCGCGCTGGTTGGCACCGGAGCAGTGCAGCCACTTACAGTCACAGGTACGTTCAACGACGGGAGCACGGCGTCAATCCAATCCGGCGTGACTTTCCTGTCATTGAACACTGCAGTTGCGACTGTCAGTTCGCTGGGCATGGTGACTTCGGTGGCGCCAGGATCAACATCCATCACGGCGACGACTGGTTCGCTTGCTCCTGCAGTGGCGTCGGTAACTGATGTTGCAGCGACTTCCACTGCACTGACATTAGTTAGCGGAGACAGCCAGACTGGTGTGGCTGGACAAGCGCTGACGAACCCATTTGTCGTGAAGGTCACAGATGCCAATAACCAACCGGTACCGAGTGTCCCTGTGACGTTCTTGGTACTTGCCGGTGGCGGCAGCCCTGCAAACAGTGTCATTGCGACAAACACTCAAGGTCTCGCTTCCCTCACGTTAACTCTGGGGCCAGCAACAGGAACGAACACGGTGACAGCAACCGTGGGATCGTTACCTGGGAGCCCGGCAACATTCCACGCAAACGGAAAGGCACCGAACCACGCGCCTCTGCTGACGAATCCGGGCAGTCAATCCAGCGTGGAGAGTTCGAATGTGTCGTTGTCGCTGACCGCAAGCGATCCGGATGGCGATGCGCTGACGTTCAGCGCGGCCGGACTGCCGGCTTCCCTGAGCATCAATTCTGCAACCGGTGTGATCTCCGGAACAGTCGCCGCAACTGCGGGTAACTACTCGGTCACGGTGTCGGTGTCGGATGGAAACCTTTCGGCCATCCGGACATTTATATGGACGGTCACGGCGCCATCGGTTTCGTTTGTGGATCTCGGCCTAAGTTTGTCGAATACACCAAACCCGGTATCAACTGGGGCGGAGTTGACCTATTCCATATTGGCGTCGAATCTCGGAACTTCTAACGCCGATAACGTGGTCATCACCGATGCCCTTCCGACCGGCATTACATTTTTGCGGGCTTCACCCAGCTGTACAAACAACAGCGGCAGCGTGACCTGCAGTGTTGGCACTCTGGCCGCGAATCAGTCGGCCACGATCAACATCGTCGTGGCTGCGTTTGCAAAGGGACAAATCCGCAACAACGTGACGGTTTCAACCACGCAGGTCGACACAGCCCCGTCAAACAATTCGGCTACGTCCGTGGTGACGGTTGTCGCCGCTCCGTTCACTGCTCCTGCATTAACCGCGACGACGACAGCGGAACTGTTCAACACCAATAATCTGAATTGGACTCCTACCGGGGCGCTGAGCACGCCGCGAGCGGGAACCACCTTGACGGTCCTTGCCGATCGAACCGTCCTCGTGCTCGGAGGCGTGACAAGTTCCGCAGATCCGTCCTCTGCTGTTTCATCGGGCGAGTTGTTTAATCCGGAGACCGGCACTTGGAGTCCCGCTACACCGTTGAATGCCCCGCGCGCATTTCACACGGCGACACTGCTACCCAATGGCGACGTCCTGCTCACCGGCGGTGTAGACGCGTCCGGAAATCCAGTCACCACGACTGAGATTTACCGCAGTCCCCTTGTTCAAAAGATCACACCTATTGTGACTTGGAATTCCCCAACATCAATCACTTTGGGCACGCCACTTGGAATTGACCAACTCAATGCAACAGCGAATGTGCCAGGCAGATTCATCTACAACCCGCCCGCAGGAACTCTATTGGCCATAGGCTCACAAACACTGTCGGTCACCTTCGTCCCGACCGACACTACCCACTACACGACAGCAACGTCCTCTGTGGCGGTGACCGTGACGCCATGAGGATCTTAGAACGACTGCATCGATCATCCCCATGCACACTCATACGGTTAGTGATGGCAATATTGATCCTTTACGCTGTGATTGCGCAGACAGCTCTCGCTCAGAGTTCATCCGTGAACACCTTGGTGTTCGATTCAGACGTATCAAGCCGATCCCAAATCTATACGGAGGAATTGGACGCTAGCCAAGTTACGCGGAGCCCTGTTGTCACGGTGACCACGGCTGGTGCTGGAAGTCAGCAATCCCAAGAGCCACAGTGGTCTCTGGCGGCGGGAAATGACGGTGTGGGTAGGATTGCATATCAATTCGGGGCTTCAGGCGTTCGTGGCATTCATCTCATCAAACCAGACGGTACTGGCAGCGTCCGATTAACTCCCGTGTTCGGGAGCATCATCATCAATGGACCGCAGTTGGGCGCTGCCTATCCGTGCGTTGATGCTCGCGATCCATCTTGGTCTCCTGACGGTCGCTATCTGGCGTATGCGTGTCTTGTGACGACTCTTACTACCAGCAATTACGATATTTGGATTCACTCGACACAGGGAACGTCCGACGACCCCAGCGATGACTTCGACTTTCCATTAATTACCCTTCCCAGTTCCCTTGAGTTGCGGCCAGCATGGTCGCCCGACGGAAGAACAATCGCCTTTGTTACCAGCGCACCAAGCACAACGAGCGTCGGCCCTAATTCAAAGATCGCAGTAACGCAAATCAGGTCGATGGTAACACCTATAGGACCAGGAGGCGGTGCCTCGTTCGTTCAAACGCTTGGATCGTATAGCATTTTAACTGACGATAGGTTTAGCAATGTTTCCCCATCATGGGCACCTGACAGTCAAACCATTGCGTTTTCGACTAGTCGCAACGGCGCCCGCGACATCTACCGGATGAGTTCCAGATATGGCGAAGGAGATACAGCTACGTTCTTTCGGATTACGTCAAATCCGGGGAGTGACGCGAGTCCTGCATGGTCGCCCGACGGCCGATTGATTGCTTTCACATCGGATCGGAGTGGTAGTACCCAGCTGTTCGCGACATCAGCAATTTCCGGCGAAACTATTTCGCCAGCGGTTCTGCTTAACACCGGTTGTACTAACCCTACTTCGTTACCTCCGAATTGTCCTAACGTCAATAATCCATCTTGGAAACCGTGGTCGACGGAACCATCGACATCTCTGACAGTTGTGATCTCACCAGGGGTCACTGTGACTTCAGGGATTTCCAATCCCTCCGGTGCCGGTACGGTGACCGTAACGGACGGATTTGGACAATTGATTTCAGTAGCTGTTGTTACGATCATCCCACCGTTTACCGGGAGCGACACGCTTGCCTTCGCTCCTTTAAGCGGTACTACAGACCCAATTGGACAGTTTGTGTTTACTGTGTCTGAATCTACACCACAAGCTGCAGTCGATTATAAGTTTGTGGCAGTAGCTGCCGACCCTATGACAGGAAAATCCGGAAGTGCCACTGCTAAGATAAGTGTACTAGGACCAAGTACTATCGCTCCTCCCCAGCCACCAGGACCCATTGGTGTGCCACCTCAAGTTCGACTTCCCGTGGGTCAACCCATCTTCCGGCAGCAAGAAAAATTGGAACTCAAAAATGAAGCCCTGGAGAAGAGTCGCGAAGGGCTAAGAGAGGCAATGACTGGATATCTTCTCGAAACATTCCAAGCCGCCATTGGCAAACCCGTCAGTACACCCCTCGACGAAAGCGAACCTTTTAACGAAAAGTTTTCAATTATCCCGTCGTGGCTTGGACCAGCGGCGGAAGTTGCAAAAAAGCTTTATGCTTTTTCAAAAACAGAGTTGAAGTATCTTGACGCACTGAGTTTACTCGTTTTGGCGAACGACCCGCCTGACAGCAACTTCACTAGCCTCGCCCTACCTTCGATCCGTTACATTCCCGAAATTACAGCGAGCGGTGGGCCGCTTTCAATAACGACTCTGAGTCTGATGAACCGGGATCTCGCTGCGGAGGCGACGTCGAGTGCCTATCTTGATGCACTTGTGATCTCTCTCAATAGATATTCCGCAGCCCTAAGTGCTGGGGACCTATCGAGTGCACACCTGCAAAGAAATGCGATTTTGGCCTACGAGGACACATTAGTCTTCCTACTCCAAAATAATTCTTCTGTTTCTCAGCAACTTTTCGCAAGTTTTCAGAAAGATGGTTTTCCTGATATCCAGATTTCACCTGAGGATGTAGCTGCAATCCAAAATGTTGTTTCGACCAAAGGTTTCCCTGATGAAATGGTCCACGCTCTCGAACAATTAGGTCTGATGGAAACTGACGTTGAAGCCATTAGGGGATCGTTTGTTGCCGCGTCAGGCGCGTCGATTGCGGGTGGCGCGCTCAGTTCCATGCTTGACGAAGTCTCCACATTCCAAGGACAAGTCGTCACAGTAAGTCAGGCCTCGCCAATTGTGCCCTCGGCTGTACCATTAATTGTGGTTACTGGGGGCACGTTTGCTTATAACGGATCGGCCCACGTAGCAAGGGTATCCACCTCCGGATTGAATGGCGGGCCGGTTTCAGGTTCGTTCATCATTACATACACACCTGGTGGTTCAGCACAACCTGTGAATGCGGGCTCATATGCCGTGACGGTCCAATTCACGAGTAGCGATCTGAACTATACAGATGGCGTTGGCAGTGGAACGATAACAATCACGCGACCGATAGAAACTCAGACAACCACTCCAACCGGCAGCATGCATGTCGCTAGAACGAGTCATCAGACGACGGTGCTTAACACTGGACTCGTTCTGGCTAGTGGAGGACAAAGCGGAGGCACGGCAGTCCCGCAATCGGAACTTTTCAATCCATCAACCGGGACCTGGTCGGTAACCGGGAGCAATTTGATTCCGCGGTTCGACCATACCGCGACATTGCTTCTCGACGGACGTGTACTAGCAGCAGGTGGAGTTTCGTCCGACGGTGATTGCACATCGAATGTCACGGCGGAGACATACGACCCCGCGACTGGGAAATGGTCATTAACGGGACGAATTCCGTCGCCGGTCGGAACCGGGCACATCGCGGTCCGGCTTTCCGATGGTCGAGTCCTTGTTGCAGGTGGCGGCGACCGATGCGGGGACGTCTTCAACACCGCATCCATATTCGACCCGCGCACAAACATTTGGTCCGCAACCGGCAGCATGAATGTCGCCAGAGAATTTCACAGCGCGGAGCTGCTCGCTGATAGTCGCGTTCTGGTTGCAGGCGGAGTCACGAATTCTTCTCTTCCAGGCGTTTCCAATGCGGAGGTATACGATCCTTCGACTGGCATCTGGACACCCGTGGCCAGCATGGGAACCGTTCGTCAGACTTCCTGCAATGGGTATATGCAAACCTACCTGGCGTCTGTCTCCTCCGACGCTGTACTCGCTGCAGGAGGTTTCTCGGGAACCAATTGCCCATTGATTACTCCAGCCAGAACAGTTACCGGGTTGTCAGTCACTCCCAGCCCAGTGCACTTCTCTGACATTGGGCAGGCCCACTCACTAACCGTAACCGCCCAAATGTCGGACGCGTCGACGCCGTTGTTTACCGGTCCCCTGCAATTCGGTTCGGCAAATACGGCTGTTGCATCGATTGACTCCTCAGGTCGCATCACGGCGATCGGCGAGGGCACGACCACCATTACGGTGACAGCGCCAAACCTGACTCCCGTCGTCGTCACGACCACTGTCGAGCTTAAACATCTCACTTCGATGACTGCGAATCTGCAATCTGCTGCGATTGTAGGATCCGGACAGTCGCTCCCATTGGCGATCAATGGTCAGTACTCAGACGGTTCCCAGCAGACTCTCACGAGCGGCATCAGCTTCCTTTCATCGAACCCTGGCGTCGCGAGCGTCGATCAAAACGGCCTGATCACTTCCGGCGCGAATGGAAGCGCGACGATCACGATATCCGCCCTAAACGTACCGGCGCTCTCCGTAGCCATCAATGTGAAATCGCTGGTGAGCATCGTGCGATCGCCGAGTTCCCTCACCCTCATTGGACTTGCGCAGGTCCAGGCAGTCTCGGTCCTCGGACAGTATTCCGACGGCTCACAACAGACACTGACGGCGGGCCTGAATTTCATCTCTTCAAATCCGTCGGTCGCGCGCGTCGATTTGAGCGGAGTGATCACTTCCGTTAGTAACGGCAGCGCGACAATCACCGTGTCCGCTGCAAGCGTGCCGCCTGTCCAGATTCCAATCCTGGTGAAATCCCCAGCAAGCATTGCGGTGACGCCATCCGCTGCGACGATCGTCGGTATCGGAGCGGCTCGAGCCCTTGCCATCACTCTGATGTATTCCGATGGCAGCACGGTCCCCCTCTCAAGCGGCGTAACCTTTATTTCCTCCGACGCAACAATAGCAAACGTCAACGGCACGGGCGTCGTGACCTCTGTTTCCGTTGGCAACGCGACGATCAACGCAACCTACGGCGCACTGCCTCCGGCTCATGCGGACATCACCGTTATTCAGTTGCCCGACCTCGTTGTTACGAAGACCCACACGGGCTCCTTCGCGCAAGGTCAGATCGGAGCGCCCTACACAATTACGGTGACAAATGCAGGTCTTGGGCCGACCTTTGGAACCGTAACCGCTAAAGACACACTTCCCGCAGGCATGAGTGCCTCGACAATGAATGGTTCGGGTTGGGACTGCATACTGGGCACACTCACATGCACACGCTCCGATGTGCTTGCAGCCGGCCTGAGTTATCCGTCGATCACGCTGACCGTGAATGTGGCTGTGAATGCGGCGGAATCGTTGACCAATACCGCAACCGTGTCGGGCGGTGGAGAGGTAAACACGTTAAACGACACCGCGAGCGACGTCACCACAATCACGCCATCTGCGGACCTCGCGATTAGCAAAACACACACCGGAAACTTCTTCCAGAGTCAGACTGGCGCAGTCTATACGGTCACAGTCAACAACGTGGGAGCAGGAGCAACTGTTGGGCAGGTAACCGTGGCAGACACTCTGCCGACAGGCTTGACCGCTGCAACAATCAGTGGAAGCGGATGGTCCTGCGCATTAGGCACGCTCACTTGTACGCGAAACGACGTGCTGGCAGCGGGCGCAAATTATCCATCGATTACTGTGACTGTGAATGTGGATTCGACCGCCCCAGCTACGGTGACAAACTCTGCCGTCGTTTCCGGCGGCGGTGAGATCAACGCAGCGAACGACTCCGCCGCAGATGCAACAACTATCTCCGGGTTCGTTTTTACCGAGTATCCGCTCCCCAATTCCAGTAGCTCTCCAGATGGGATCATCTCCGGACCCGACGGGAATCTCTGGTTCCTTGAGCAAAATGGAAATCGGATCGGCAAAATCACGCCCACTGGTGCAATCACGGAGTATCCAGTTCCCACTTTGAATAGTCGTCCAAGTGAGATTACGTCTGGTCCAGATGGCAATCTGTGGTTTACGGAACAAAATGGAAACAAGATCGGACGAATTACGCCTGTCGGTGTCATCACGGAGTTTCCACTATTCAGTAGCAGAAGCGACCCGAATGGAATATCTCAGGGTCCAGACGGCAATCTATGGTTTACGGAACTAAGTGGAAACAAGATCGGGCGAATTACGCCTGTCGGTGAAATCACGGAGTTTCCGGTCCCCATTGGAAACAGCCGTCCATACGATATCACCGTAGGTTCGGACGGCAATCTGTGGTTTACCGAACAAGCTGGGGATCGGATCGGCAGAATAACGACCGCCGGTGTCGTCACGGAGTTTCCGGTTCCATCAGGTGGAAACCCCCTCGGAATTACGGCGGGTCCAGACGGCAATCTGTGGTTTACGGATTTCTCGTTCTTGGTCGTGACGGGGAACCGGATCGGCAAGATAACAACCGCTGGTGTAGTTACTGAGTTCCCGATCCTTACAAGCGGTAACGTAACCGTACCGGAAGGAATCACCGAAGGAACTGACGGTAATTTGTGGTTCGTGGAAGCCCTTGCGAACAAACTCGGAAGAATCACCCCCGCTGGCGCGATTGTGGAATTTCCGATGCCCACAGTCGGCAGCCAACCGGTTGGGATCACCAAAGGGCCTGACGGCAGTTTGTGGCTCACGGAGTTTGCGGGGAACAACATTGCGAAGGTTGACATTGGCACTCTGAACCCCGTAACAGCTGACCTAATCGTCAACAAGACGCATTCGGGAAACTTTAATCAAGGGCAGACCGGCACCACTTACACGATTGTCGTGAAAAACGTCGGAGTTGCCAGCACCACTGGTTTGGTGACAGCTGTCGACATGCTTCCCTCTGGGCTGACGGCCGCTGCAATTAGTGGTATCGGGTGGTCCTGTGTGCTGAACTCCCTCACTTGCACTCGAATCGATTCGCTGCCACCGGCTGGGAGCTATCCTGCAATTACAGTGACCGTGAATGTGGCCACGAATGCTTCAGCGTCAGTGACCAACGTCGCGACGGTATCAGGTGGCGGACAAGGGAATACTTCGAATGACATCGCCAGTGATGTAACGACGATCAACCCATCACCCGACCTCTCCCTCGCCAAGGCGCATTCGGGAAATTTCACTCGGAGCCAAATCGGCGCTGTCTATTCGCTCTCGGTAAGCAACGTCGGTACGGCAGGAACTACAGGTCAGGTGACCGTCGTCGACACGATGCCAACGGGGTTAACGGCCACAGCGATCAGCGGTCCTGGCTGGACGTGCGTGTTGGGCACACTCAAGTGCACACGTAGCGACGTCCTGGCAGTGGGTGCGAGTTATTCATCGATCAGTGTGACTGTGAATGTGGCGGCGAGTGCCGCGGGCTTGGTGACGAACACTGCAGTCGTTTCCGGCGGTGGCGAGTTGAATACCTCAAACGACACAGCTAACGATCCGACAGTCATATCCGGACCCTTATTTACAGAGATCCCGGTGAGCGGCCCGATTGGAATCACTACAGGACCGGATGGCAATCTTTGGTACACCGAAGGCTTCGTGTCGGGGTCTCATATCGGACGACTAACTCCAGCGGGAGTGGCCACGCTGTTTACTATACCCAGTGGAAACGCGGAAGGCGGGATCACCGCGGGTCCGGATGGAAATCTCTGGTTCACAGAATACCGTCAGAACAAGATAGGAAGGATCACTCCTGCCGGAGTGATTACCGAATTCCTGATTCCCACTGGCGGCAGTTTCCCGACATCGATCGCAGCAGGACTTGACGGGAATCTCTGGTATACCGTTGGGTTTGGCGCGCGCAATATTGGAAGAATTACTCCGGCTGGAGTGATCACCGAATTCCCGATTCCAGGAAGTAACGCGGCAAACATTACATTGGGCTCAGACGGGAATCTTTGGTTCACCGAAGTGAGTGCAAACAAGGTCGGAAGAATCACGCCCGCTGGCTTAATTACCGAGTTTCCGGTTTTGACAGCAGGAAGCTTTCCATACGACATCACAGCCGGACCGGATGGCAATCTCTGGTTCACTGAAGAGACTGCAAACAAGATCGGAAGAATTACGCCCGCTGGCGTGATTACAGAGTTTCCAATACCGACCGCAGGAACCGGACCGATCGGAATTTCCAGGGGGCCCGATGGCAATCTCTGGTTCACCGAAAACACCGATAGGATTGGAAGAGTTACCACAGCTGGCGTGATTACGGAGTTTCCCGCCCCGCCGGTGGGGAGCCAACTGGCTCTAATTACTCTGGGTCCGGACGGCAACCTTTGGTTCACGGATTATTACGGAAACAGAATTGTGAAGGTCAACATCGGCACGGATAGCCCCGTGACCGCGAACCTCACCGTCAGCAAGACGCACTCAGGCAACTTCACTCAAGGGCAGGTCGGCGCTGCTTATTCGATCGTCGTGAAAAACAACGGAGTGGCCGCGACCAAAGGCCTCGTTACCGTTGTCGATACTCTGCCTGCGGGACTGACCGCCACCGCGATTGGTGGTACTGGCTGGAACTGCGTGCTGGCCACACGGCAATGTACTCGCAGCGATCTCCTTCCACCCGCAGGAAGCTATCCGTCGATTACGCTAACCGTGAATGTTGCGGCTAATGCGAGTTCGCCACAGATCAACGCTGTTTTTGTATTCGGTGGAGGGTCGCCTAGTACGGTCGCCACGGACTCGACCACGCTGGAGCCATTGCCAATTCCTGTGATTTCGTCCGTTAATCCCAGGTACGGATTTTCTGGCTCGACGATATCCGCCTTAACCGTAACAGGCGGCAATCTAGCGGGCTCGACCTTCACCTTCCTTCCGGCAGGAAAAATCACTGCTGGGAATCCGATAATTAACGCAGGTGGCACCCAGGCCGTGTTCGGTGCCACGATCGCGACTTTGCCTCCGCCTCTGCCAACCGACCCAACGATTGTCGCATTTACCCTAGTTGCGACAAATGTGAATGGAAGTTCTGATCCAACGCCAACAACCGCCAACCGCCTTACAGTACTTCTGAATCCCAATGCCGATTCGGATGGTGACGGATATTCCGATGGACTGGAGGTAACGTTAGGCTCGGATCCGTTGGATGCAGCCAGCTTTCCCGACTCCAGCGGTTTCCCTCGCGAAACGGAGAGCGTGGCCTTCTCAGCTCTCAATCAGGCTGGACTCACCGGCACCTCCCGTGAGACATCGAGTGTGCTCTTCTCAGCACTGAATACCGCAGGGCTAACCAGCATAACGAGGGAAACGGAAAGTGTGGCGTTTTCTCTACTCAATACAGCGGGCCTGACAGCTTCGGCAAGAGAAATATCGAGCGTGCTGTTTTCTGTATCGAACGGTGCCGGGCTGACCGACACAACACGCGAAACAGAGAGCGCCGAATTCTCAGTGTGCAATGGATTCGCTTGCATAGCATCCGTTCAGACCAGAGTGGCTCTACAGTTAAACAATCCTGATTCAATACCGCTTAACGGTCCGGACACCGACGGTGACGGTATTTCCAATGGGGACGAAATCCAGTTGGGCCTGAATCCGTTTGTCGCCGATTCCGATGGCGACGGCTATCCAGACGGCTTGGAAATATTGCTCGGATCCGATCCGCGCGATGCCCACAGCATCCCAATAATCAAGCTGCCGAACGAGGCGTTCCCGCAGCTTTTCAGTATTCAGAATTCACCATAGGTAATTTCTTACGTTCCGAAAGGAGATCACAATGTCGCGTTCCAATCCACACCGCAAGAGCATCATCGTTGGGTTCCGCCTTACGTTGTGCTTCGTTGCATTGCTTATAGCTTCGACTTCGTTCGAAGTTCCATTACTCGCACAAGCCCAGACTTTCAGCAGCGGGTCAACCGGCGCTGATGGAGCGCTGACGTATAACACCGCGGGTACTTATTATTTCGATCCCAAGGCGTTTAATCCACCATTGAACCCCACGGGAGACAACGTCTTCAATTTCACCACGATCACTATCGGCACAGGGGTAACGCTAAAGCTCTCGTCAAAAATTCTGACAGGGCCAATCATCTGGCTGGCCTCTGGTGATGTTCAGATCAACGGATTAATTGATATTAGCGGAGAGGATGGTCAGGCACCCCTTCCTACGAGTCAGTCCAGCTTTAGGACTTTCTCCACGGCTGGGGCTGGTGGCTACGGAGGCGGTTTGGGAGGTAACGCAGGGTCTCCCGCCCAACCAGGTAACGGTCCAGGGGGAGGCTCGGCGGCGACCACCACTTCAGTACCAGGTGGCCCAGGAACGTTTACGGGAAATCAATTTCTGACACCGTTGTTTGGTGGATCGGGGGGTGGTGGCGGATTAACTATCTCGAGCAGTTTTGGCGGCGGGGGAGGTGGCGGGGGTGGGGCAATCTTGATCGCTAGCTCAACTCGCATTATTTTCGCGAACACCGGACAAATAGTGGCCGATGGCGGATACTCCAGTAATTGCGGAGGTCCTGGTACCTGCGGTACCTGGGGGGGATACGGAGCGGGAGGCGCCGTTCGCCTGGTTGCTCCATCGATAGCGGTGAGCACCAACAATTCCCCCTATATAGTGGCCCGTGGCGGACGTGGGAATGCCGGTGGATCGGCCGGAAACGGGAAAATTAGACTTGAGGCATTCTCGTTTTCTGGATCTTACTTTGCCATTTCGCCTGCTCCTTTTCTTGCAACACCAGTTTCACTAATCCTCCCCACAACTCCTCCTCCGACGATCAAGGTAACGAGTATCAATGGTGTTCCGATTACTGTAAATCCATTCAACTTTCCCGATGCAGCGATCAACATTGCCTCACCTATAGTAGTCACAATTGAAGCCCACTTCGTTCCAGTAGGCACAGTTCCCAAAGTCGTCATTTTTTCAGAAGTCGGAAACGATCAGGTTCTCGATGCTTCGCCACTTTCGGGCACCGTGGCGGTTTCCACATCCACGCTCAGCATTACTTTTCCAACTGGCGGGTCTCGCGGATATGTGAAGGCAGTTTGGTAACAACGATGAAATTCTTATTGATTCCGCGAGCGATTGACACGCAGCGCACTCCCCAAAGGCAAATGAGGATGGCGCGCCAGAGCGGGGGATCTTAGTGCCAAACAAAATTTCCGCTTGTGGATCGGCGACATTTTTCGCGTCATGGAGGGTGATGTGAGCGATCACACATTCCGCTTGTAGCACATCATTGCGATGAAAATTCTTTGACAAAAGTGTTTCCGATCTATACAAGTCACAATCCGTCTCACTTTTCGAACAGGATGTTCTCATGCGCAAAGCGGTTGTCTTAGCAGCACTCCTCGTCGCTTATGGTCTCCTTTCGGGAACCCCCGATGCTTTAGCCGATGGATTCACGTTCGCAACGCTCCCAGCCAGCGGAGATATCACAGGACCAGCAGGCTCGACTATCGGGTGGGGTTACACCCTCACGAACAACAGTGCGACGGATTGGTTGAACACGATCGGCATCAATGCCGATCTTTTGTCGCATGCATTTGCCAACGCCTTATTCGACTTTCCGATCCTCGCACCCGGCACCACAGTTTCTGTGCCTTACGACGGACTCAATGGATTCGGACTTTATGAACTGACCTGGGATCCTGACGCCCCGCCCAGATTCGTCAACACTGGAAATTTTGACCTCACAGTGGAATGGTGGGATGGCGACCCGTTAGGGGGCGGCAATCTTCTCCAATCCGATGTTCATAGCCTTGCTCCTTACAGCGCGACGGTTGAGGCAACAAATACGAACGCGGTTTCGGAGCCATCCACACTGTTATCGCTAGCCACTGGACTGGGAGCCTTGTTCTGTCTCCACTGGGAGAGAAGAAAGAAGAATGCTGTCGGTACCGCAATGTTTCAATAACTTAAAGCACCTTCTTTTATTTCAAAATCCAAAATTCAAACGGGTATTCATGTCGAGGCAGGGACGCCTGCATTATGCGAGGTCACTGATGGATTCTTATTCGCCGCTTCGTTCCATTGCAGGTTCAATCCTTAAACAAATCCGAAATTCGGAGCGTCAGACGACTGGAACCCAGTGGATTCGGCGAGGACTCTTCGCAGTTGTTACTGTCGTTCTGATTTGTGGCAGCTCACTCAAAGCCGAAGCTGCACTCACAATCTCCACGGGCGCCAACCTCGGAACATTTCCCATTGGTCGTGTTGAGGTACCGCTCATTGCAACCGGTGGTACGGGGTCATATCTGTGGGACGTTACCTGCTGTACGACTCTACCTCCGGGTATGGCATTGCGCACCGACGGTCCCTCCGGGTTTCCGTCAACCGCCTCTGCCGGCATCATTGGCGTTGCAACGACTGCGGGAACTTACAGTTTTACGTTAAGGGTCTTTAGCGGTATAGAAATCGCCACTAGGACGTTTACGCTCACCATCGCGCCGATCTCACCCTTCGATGATTTTACGAACCCGCCTGACGCTTTCGTCAATTCGTTCTACAGCTATACCTTCACGACACTGAGAGCTGGAACGTTTACGTGGAGCACCCTTTCTGCACTTCCACAGAATCTAACGCTTTCGAGTAGTGGCGTGCTTTCCGGAACGCCAACTACAGCGGGTACCAGCACACTTTCTATACGTCTAACCGACGGCGTGAATACGTTTTTTCAAACGGTCTCTTTGCGTGTCTCGGATATTCAGATCACCACCGACAAGATGCTTCCACAGGCGAATCAGAACCAGCCATACGGGCCGCTTCAATTGCAAGCTTCGGGTGGATCAGGCCCGTTGATTTGGAATGCAGGAAATCTTCCAAATGTCAGTCAAAGCCTGCCCTCAGGCCTGGTGCTCAGTCCAACCGGAATACTTTCAGGGACGACAACATTTAGCGGATATTCAACGTTCTATATTACCGCGACCGATACGAGCGGGCATTTCTATGCGAAGCTGTTTACTTTGGTCACAGTCGGGACCACGCCGACGCTCCCATACATTTACACCAACCTTAACTGGAGCGATTTACTATTGGGTCGTTTCAGCAGTTTTTCATTCTTCGTCAACCAAGGGAAGGGACCTTACTCCTGGAGCGCCTCCGGACTTCCGCCGGGACTCCGATTTGTTGACAGTGGCGGAACAGACCCGATCAGTCGAACGCTTTCACCGTTTAGTTCAAGCCTTCGCGGGGTTCCTACTCAGTTGGGATCGTTCCCTGTAACCGTGAACGTTACCGATAGTTCAAGTCCGCCAGTGACTGTTTCGCAAACCATAGAGATCCGCGTAGCCGCTCTCGACAACGACAACCCGGCGAGCGGCACTAGTGGGGTGCCGTACTCTTCCAGGATTCGCGTTGTGGGTGGTACGTCACCGTATCAATGGACAATACCAGCTGGGGGTAGCTATAACAAATTGCCTGGAGGTTTGACTCTTCACTCCGACAGTGGCGTTATCGATGGAATTCCTCTTGAGGACGGCTACGGTGGCACCACCTATATCTCTGTCCAGGTAACGGACTATGATGGGAACACGCTTCGCCGTTCTTTTGTGCCGATCTTCATTGCACGGCCCGCTGGCTCAACAGTTTATGTTCCATCGGCGGCGTATAACGGATTAATAGGGTCATTCCGACTGAATACGAGTTTTTCGAGAACGCTCACTGCGGCCTCTACAACACTTTCTCCCTTCACTCCGACGTTCGTTTGGACGTTGCTTACAGACCCGCCCTATTCTTCCAGTTTGCCTCCGGGCGTCACGCTGTCGTCAGCTGGTCTATTGTCCGGAACGCCCACAGTTGCGGGAGTCTTCTCGTTCTATGTCCGAGTTGCGGATGCTGCTAATCCCGCTGACTACAGCATTCGGCAGCTTGTAATGAACATCACAACACTCTCCCAGAGTACTTCTTCATTGCCTAACGGTGAGATTGGAAGATCTTATTCGGCCCCTCTGACTGTTTCGGGTGGCACGGCGCCATTCAATTGGGTACTTAGAACCGACAGCAATCCACTGCCACCCGGCCTGAGCCTTGTGGGCTCGCCAGCGTCTGGCTTTAGCATTGCAGGAGTCCCGACTTCGGCGGGGTATTACTATTTTTATTTTGATGTTACGGATAGCGCCGGCAATTCCCTGCCCCAGGTTTTCTTCTCGGTCAACGTCTATCCCCACGGTCCCCGCTTGCAGATCGGCAGTCTCGGAACTTTTTCTCCAGGGCGTGCGCTGATCCAGCTGAGCGCGATTGGCGGTTCGGCACCTTACACGTACAGTTACGCGGATGGGGCGGCGCACATCCCGGGAATGAATTTGTATTCGGGAGCGCCATTGCCTAACGGATGGTCCGCGACAGTCACGGGTGGGTTCCTCGGGATTCCCACGGTTCCCGGAACCTACAACAGTGCAATCCGCGTGGAGGACAGTGTCCACGACTTTTATGTTGCTCCCATCACAATGACTGTTTCGTCTCTGGCCGCAACCAGCCAAACGAGTCTGCCGCGAGCGGCGGCACTTACTCCGTATAACTACATCTTGAATGCAGATGGTGGCACTTCCCCCTACACCTGGGCCGTGTCTCCGGGTTACGTGCTGCCGACCGGGATGAATCTTAGCTCCGATGGGGTTCTTTCGGGAACTCCCTCCACGGTAGGCTCATTTGGCTTTAATATCGTGGTCACGGATGCAGCGTCACGGACTTACACGGCGTTCTACTCTCTTACCGTGACGCCCTTCGCAATTGGTGTGGGTTCCGGTCAGTCGAGTCTGCTCCCTCGCGGCACACTGGGAACGGCGTATCCATCGAATGTGTTTCTCACAACGACAGGTCCCACAGTCGGAGCCGCAACGTGGAGCCTTGTAAGCACCCTTCCTGCCGGGCTAACACTTAACCCATCGACCGGGCAAATCACGGGCACTCCTACCGCCTCATTCTCAGGTACAGTGACAGTTCGGGCCACGGACAGTACATCTCAAACCATTACTCGTGCCCTGGCATTACAGATTGCTTTGAATCCCCCCGCGCCGTTGTCGATTACGACTTCAACCTTCGGCACCTCATTTTACGGCGATACCATCGCGCAGCCGCTCTCTGCCAGTGGAGGATTGACGCCCTACACATGGACGCTGGAAAGCGGAACCTTGCCCGAAGGTCTATCGCTGATATCCGGAGATGTGCTGAATTCATCTTCAACTCCGGGAACCACGTATCTTGCAGGGCGGGCACTGGATCCCGGCATTCACAATTTTGTCCTTCGTCTCACGGATGCCGGTCTTGCAACCGTAACGCGGACGTTCTCCTATGAAATTTCGGTGGTATCGAGTGAATACACGAGTCTCCCGATTATCGGTACGACTCTCATCGTGAACACTCCTTACAGCCAACGACTGCTGGGGATTGGCGGTACCGGTACATACGATTGGACCGGGTCGAGCTTCCCGCCGGTCCTGGCATTGAGCCCAAATGGAACAATCAGCGGCACTCCTATTTCCTCGGGATCATCGACGGGATCGGTTCGACTGACCGATACCAATGGGCTAACAAGTTCGCGGAGCCTGAGTTTCAACGTGTCGTCGGGCACAGGCAGCACGATCAATATTACCAATGCGAACGATCTCGGCACGTTCAGCCTGGGGTCGACCGCTACAATTACGCTCAATGCAACGGGATCTCCCTTAGCGACACCGGCATATGTCTTCAGCCTTGGAGTAGGCTCCACGTTACCCCCAGGTTTCAGCCTGCTGACCGGCGACGCGGTCTTTACGACTGCAGGTGCGACGTTGCTGGCGGGTATCCCCACCACCCCGGGCATATATACATTTTCTCTTGTGGCGACCGATGCGGCTGGCAACCTTGGAATCGAGACGTTCACGCTACGTGTGACCGCGAACGCGATATTTACACCGGCGGTTTTACCGGATGGCACCATCGGCATGAGCTACAACCAGGACCTGATTGCGTGGGGATCTGGAACGTGGTCGGTGACCTCAGGGACGTTACCGTTGGGATTGGTCCTGGATTCCTCTGGCATTCTCTCGGGGACTCCCGCCATTGCGACAACCAGCACGTTCACCGCAACATTCACCGACGAAAGTGGAGTGCCTCTGCCTCGAAGCTTCACGCTTCGCATTAACGCCTTCGCGATCGACAGTCCGACGCTACTGCCAATAGCGACGGTCGGGGTCCCTTATAGCTACGAACTTTCTGCCGCAGGTGGCAATCCCGCCGTGACGTGGACGGGCACCATGCCTAACGGCCTGACGCTGTCTTCTGGGGGACATATCTCCGGAACCCCGTTGAGTGCTATCTCGTCGACTATTTCACTGACGGCGACGGTCGATGCGGGGACTGCCAGCGCGGTTTCAGTTCCAAAAACGTTCTCCCTTGTCGTTCAATCTCCGAACCCAACGCCCCTCTCGTACGCACTGAGCTCTACGTTACTTACGAACACGGTTGTCGGGCAGAACGTCAATGCATTCCTTAGTGGATTGTCTGGAGGCCTGCCACCATATACTTGGTCACTGGTAACGGGATCCGAACTACCACCGGGATTGAATCTGGTACCTCCCAATAGCAGCACTCCGCTAACTGTGTTTGCAATTGCCGGAGTGCCCACGCAGACGGGCACGTACAGTTTCACACTCGAGGCAACCGACAGTGCCGGCCGCAAGCTCCGCCGAACATTCACGATGACCGTGACTAGCGTTGCCCTGGTTCCCACGTCACTTCGCCTGGCAACCTATAACGCGCCTTATTCTCAAACATTGACCGCTGCGGGCGGAGAAGCTCCCTACTCTTATGGCCTTGTTGCCAGTGCGCTCAATACGACGACCAGGCTTCCGGTGGGACTGTCACTATCCCCCGGCGGAGCAATCGCTGGCGTTCCGCTGGAGACGGGTAGTTTCTCGTTCACCGTTCTCCTGACCGATTCCAACGGTGCGAGCTTCACCCGATTGTATTCGTTGACCGTCAGGGGTGACGTCTCGACTTCCGTCTTAACGCTGACGACAAGTTCTGTAGATATGCAAGTGGGCGTCTATCGTTCCAGTACCGTCACGTTTTCTGGACTGACGCAGCCAGTTTTCTGGACACTTACTGGCGCGCTGCCGCCCGGAGTGAGTTTCGCAGATGGCATCTCTACCGGCTCGAAAGTACTGGCAGGACGACCGCAAACGGCTGGGATCTACACGTTCACATTGAACGCGTTTGATAGTGCTCTGACTCCCAATCGCGCCGTAAGGACTTTCACTATCAATGTTTCTCCGATTCAGCTTGTAAATCAGTCTCCTCTTGCACAGCTTGCGAATCAGACCTCTCCTGGCACAGTACTCACTTACGCAGTCGAAAATGTGTTTTTCACTGCCAACTTCTGGCCAACTGGAGGAGTTCCGCCGTACACGTTCAACCTTGAGCCAGGCAACTATTTGCCGGATGGAGTAACTCTGTCATCGAGCGGGGTGCTTTCAGGTACTTCGGCACTGACCGGCATTTTTAGCTTTTCATACACGATCCGGGATGCGAACGGCGCAAGACTGACGACATCAAGTTCGTTGCTCGTATCCCCGGTGGGACAGGGTTTTCCTCCCAGCTTTTTGGCTACCGTTCTTCCCCAAGGCTCGTTGAATCAGCCATTCGCATTCCGGTTGGATTCTGGGCTGTTCGTAGGAACCCCACCATTTCAATGGGCGCTGTCCAGCGGCTCGCTCCCTCCAGGGCTGTCGTTGATATATGCGGGGCCACTGACTGGATATCATTTGGCGGGTATGCCCACTGTTCCGGGCACCTTTGCCTTCACTTTGCAGGCGACCAGTGCTTTGGGACAGTCCACTTTGGTCAACTTCACTTCGGTGATTTCGCCGATCGGACTGACTCCGGATGCTTTGCCGGTCGGCAAAGTGGGATCGAGTCTGTCCACTGTATTGACACCATCGGGAGGCTCTCCGTCGTATATCGTTGCCTTGTCGCCAACGGCATCTTTGCCTCCGGGCGTCAACTTCGGTGGCGGATTTTTCGGTAGCGGACTATCCGGAACGCCGACCACACCGGGTCGATTTGCGGGCACGTTCACGGTGACGGACAGCGTCGGGGCCACGCTCACACGGAGTTACACACTGAATGTGGATTCACCGGTAAGTCCGCATCCGTTCCTGACGGTTGCTCCTTCGGTTATCAACGTGACGTACATTCAAGGGGCTTCCGCGCCCGTCATCCCGGTGAATGTCACGAGCTCCAGCGGGACCGCGACGTTCAATGTTGAGGTCAGCGGCGTGGGAGGGGCGGCTATAACCCCAGTAACAACCGCCACGACGCCGCATACGCTGTTCCTCACCTTCAATTCCATTCCCGCAGTGGGCGTATACAGCGGCGTATTGGGTGTAACTTCGAGCGATTCGCCCAACAGTCCGATTTCCGTCCCAGTGGTTCTGCGTGTGTTGCCGCCTCCTCCGTGTACTTATGCGGTCAGCCCGATGGGGACGAGCTTCCCCGCAGTCGGCGGCAGCGGCACATTTTCGGTAACAGCGGGCTCTTCTTGCGGATGGTTACTATCGCCGCCAAGCTGGATTTCGCTTGGCGTGTCGAGTGGATCCGGAAATGCCATCGTGAATTACACGGTCAGTTCGAACCCTTCCGTCAATCAGCGCGTGGGATCGATCTCGTTGACGGACTCCGTTGTTATTCAGGCCGCGCTCGACATTACCCAATTCGGAACGACCGGGTGCTCGTTCAGTATCGATCCTGTCAATCTCTCGCCAAGCGCTTCGGGCGGAAGCGGAACGATCTCCGTGACAAGCTCTGCTTCTAGTTGTGGTTGGACAGCGGTGAGTAACGATACATCCTGGATTTCCATTACGGCTGGAGCTGCTGGCACCGGCAACGGCAGCGCAAGTTTTGACGTTTTACAGAACAGCGGTGCTGCACGGTCTGGAACAATTACCATTGCGGGCAAGACGTTCACAATCAACCAGGGTGCGGCAGCGTGCACGGTCAGTTTGTCCTCCGGTGGTGCAACCCTGTCGGCTGCAGGCGGAGATGGCAGCGTGGATGTGGCAACGGGCTCGGGGTGTCCTTACAACACACTGATTGGGCCGAGCTGGATTGTCGTGACATCTGGAGGCGCCGGTATTGGTTCGCAGACCTTGAATTTCTCGTCTGCCCCGAATTCCAGCGTTCAGGCACGCTCGGGCTTCCTGGTTATTGGTGGTCAACTTTTCCAGGTGACTGAGGAAGGTGTCCCTTGCAGCTTTACAGTTAATGGAACGAATCCAATCTTCAGTTCCGGCGGTGGAGTCGGTAGCTTCACCGTTTCTTCCAACGATTCTAGTTGCGAATGGGCCGCATCCAGTCCCGTCGATTGGATTACGCTTTCCCAACACACATCGACGACTCAGACCTTCACAGTGACTTCTACACTGCTGACTGGGCCTCGTTCGGCGACTCTAATCATTGCGGGACAGAGCGCTCCGGTGAGTCAGTCGGGTATTACCTGCAGTTACGCGCTTCGATCCGGGACTGGCAACGTACCAGTCACTGGAGGATCCGGCACAGTTGGGGTTCTCGCCGCTGCACCGTGCGGGTGGACCACATCAACTGTCGCCCCGTGGCTATCTGCAACTCCTTCGGGATCCGGAAGCCAGGATATTCAGTTCACTGCGGATCCAAATCCAACAACCACTGCAAGGACAGCGGTGATCAGCTTCCAGGGCTCCACACTCTCGTCTTCGATTGATTACGTTGTCACTCAGCCCGGGAATGTGTGTTCGGTGACATTAGGTTCTGGATCGGTTATTACCGCTGGAGGCGGGGCGTCCGGCTCTGTGAGTTACACACCAAATGCTGGTGGCTGCACTCCTAATGTACTGAGCTATGCCGGCTGGGTGACGACGACTGTCACGCCTGGAAGCCTGAACTTTGTCGTTTCCGCCAACCCCTCGGTGTTCATGCGGCAAGGGACCATTCAGGTTGGGGACAAGACTTTCACCGTAAATCAGGCCCCCGGCACCACACTCTGTACTTTTGTCCTTAGTTCTTACGGAGCTTCGTTCAGCAAGTCGGGTGGTAACGGACTGGTCATGGCCGGAGCAGCTTTGGGCTGCGCGAACCCAACCGTTGGAGCCAGTCCGGAACTCCTTCCGCTTGACCCGATAACTTTCTCCGATTTCATCTGGACTCAGCCGTACCACGTGCCTTTGTACAATTCCCTTGTCAACTATGTCCGAATGCTCGAGATCACTGTGAATGGCACGCACTTCATCATCAAGCAGAAATCCTGGTGACCCCGATGAGAACTATGAATATGAAATCTCTGAAATACATCCTGGTCGGGCTCCTGATTCTGGCGGGCGTCGCTTCTGCCTATGCACGGCTTGTCGGTCCTGATGCCAAGGGTTATACAGCTACCGATGACACGACATTCAGCTTCGTCGACATTGCTTCGACCGGTACGGGAGTGCTCTCTGGCGCCGATGACGATGCAAGCGCAGTGTCCTTCGGTTTCCCATTCCGATTCTATGGTCGTGACTTCGCGGGCGCATGCATCAGCACGAACGGAACAATTGCGCTTGGTGGATGTTACTCGGATTTTGCGAATCTGGATCTCACGTCAACGAAGCCTCCCGGCGATCTGCCGCTGATCGCTCCGTTTTGGACCGATTTGACTTTTGATGCTCCAGGTGCGGGATCCGTCTACTACCAGACGCTGGGGACGGCTCCCTTCAGGCGGTTCGTTGTACAGTGGAGCAACGCGTTTCCTGTGAATGCGAGCAAGGGCATCTCATTCCAGGTGATTCTTGCCGAAACGAATAACACCATTCTGTTTCAATACAAAGACGTCGACGTTGGCATGGGCTCGCCTGCCAGCTTTGGAGCTCAAGCTACCGTCGGAATTCGAGATACCGATGCCGTTGGTCAGAATCGGCGCGTACAGTGGAGCTTCAACGCGCCAACACTCCACAACGATGAAGCAATCCTATTCACTTCCGATAGCACGCCTCCGGTAATCAGCCCGCTTATCACTGGGACACAAGGCCTAAATGGCTGGTACACGAGCAATGTAAGTCTCCATTGGAATGTGTCCGACCCGGAGTCTGGAATCCAGTCGACACAACAGTGCTCTGACGTGACGTTAAGTTCCGACTCGGCTGGCACCCCATTCCAGTGCAGCACAATAAACAATGTTGGGTTGTCATCCGCGGCCAGTACAACCATAAAGATCGACAAAGCCGCACCGGTCGTGAGTCCACCTTCGTCAATAAGTATTTCCGCCACTCAGTCTGGTGGTGCAACGGCCGCCAATTCGCCAATGTTGGCCACATTCCTGGTCGGTGGATCTGCGACGGACGCGCTCGACCCGTCACCGCTTAGACTATCCGATCAGGTCGGAGGCGTGGATTCGAACGCTTCGACATTGTTCTCGTTGGGTACAACACCCGTGACGTTTCGTTCGCGCGATGCCGCCGGCAATATCGGATCGGCCATTGCCAATGTAACAGTCAGCCTTGGCCAGCCGCGGCTCTCCATGACCATTTCGTCCAAGGGAGGTGGTTCGCCCGGCAACTATTACATTGACGTTCGATTTACAAACACGGGAACAGGGATTGCACGGAACCTTGCAGCAGCGCAGTTGCCATTGAAAACACTGTCGGGCACCGGCACCGTTAGCTTGGTCACGCCAGCCTTACCAATCGTTGTCGGCAACTTGGATCCAGGAGCTTCAATAGACGTGCGCATCTATCTGAATCGTCCTTCGACCGTAACGAGGTTTTCGGTAACGGAGAACGGCACAGTCCAGGATGCCACTGGTGCAACATCCAGTTATTCCGCAGCACAGACGGTGATTCCGTAGGTTGCACTTTGGCGAGAACGGGCCTCGATGATTGGGCCTCTCCAGATTTCTTTACTTGACCGGCACGGAAGCGCGATTGGATTTGACTGCGCTTGTCGTGGCCAGCGCCCGAATAACTTGAGTTCGATGGGAACAATTCCGGAGGATCAATGTCGGCCATTTTTCTCTAATGGCTCGTGAGGTTGTACCTTGGCTGGGCGATGTCACGTTTCGGCGAAAAAAGAACTCTTACTTCTTGGGGATTGGCTCTGGTCGCGACAACGGGTCGTGGGGAGGAAGTAGTCAGCAACGCAATTCTGACCGCACGAGTAATTACTGGGGAATTGCGAGACCTAAGGAATTTCATGGGCAAACAGTTTCAGCTAGGTGCTGGAACGAGAAGGAGGGCGCAATGAGTGCAGATGAAAAACAACGAACGATTCCAAATGAAGGATATATGCGACTACCGGCAGTCCTATGCGTGTTCCCAGTTTCCCGATCAACCTGGTGGGCAGGCATCAGCGCCGGGCGTTTTCCTAAAGGCGTCAAACTCGGACCGCGAATTACCGCGTGGAAAGTTGAAGACATTCGAAAACTGATCGAGAGCCGCAACTAATACGACCGCACACGAACAAATCAGCACGCGTTATAATTGTCACGACCGAAGAGAATCTTCTGACGTATGATCTCGATGTTTTCTCACGTCCGTTTTCGATTCTGGATGACTACTGGAAATGCGATGGCGACGTTCAAGCACAGGCTGCGTGCATGTAGACACAAGATGGATAATATCCAATGCCATCCACTCAAAAATGATGGGATAAATGATGGGAAAATTTAGGACCTCAGTTTTTCCGCATTTAGCTCAATACGATACGAATGCTTTCAACTCCCGTTGGGGCTATTCCGGATTCTCCCAATTGGGGTCAGACCCCTCGTTCCCCGATTTCCATGAAACTCCTGATACTAGTTCTCCTGGCCGCCGCTCTCGGGCCGGCCCAGAGTGCCGTGCACGTATCCTCTCCCGAAGAAATCAAGCAGGACTTCGACGCCGTTCCCTGCAAAAACAAGGACCGTCTTCGTTCCGTACGGGCTTTGTTCGAAAAAATGGGAGCGCACGCGAGCGACATCTCCGTTCAGAAGCTCAACGGTAAGCAGAACCTGATCGTCCGGCTGCCAGGTTCCACCGACGAGAGAATTGTCATCGGCGCCCACTACGACCTTATTGAGCGGGGCTGCGGAGCAATCGACAACTGGACGGGAATCGTTACCGTGGCTCATTCATTTCGAACGATTCAGCAGCTTGGAAACAAAAAGTCGGTGTTGTTCGTGGCTTTTGATCAGGAAGAGAAAGGGCTCCTCGGATCTCACGAGATGGTGAAGGCCATCACGGAAAAGGATCTTTCAAAATACTGCGCGATGATCAATGTCGACAGCTTTGGACTGGCCAGACCGTTTGCGATGACCAATGTGTCGTCACCTTCGCTTGTGACACTCGCCGAAGAGGTGGCGGCCTCTCTTCAGCTATCGCTGGACGTAGCGGCAATACCGCAGGGCGATACCGATTCTTCGTCGTTCCTGAAGCGCGGAATCCCGGCGGTAACCTTGAGCGGAATGACCAAGGACTGGCCAACCATCCTTCACACTCCCCGGGACCAATCTTCACTGATAATTCCCGAGAGCGTTTACGCGGGATACCGAATGGTCCTGTCGATGTGGGATCGTATCGACCGCAAGCCCTGCCAGGCCTTCCGCTGAAATGCGGGGACACAGGGGACAGTCCCACTCCTGTCCAAATTAGGATTTGAAGTAGAGACCTAAAAGGGTTGACCAACCGAGAAGATGGGCGTGGAAGGAAC